>Ga0307488_10000724_pt1 | contig 27478 bp, 21 predicted proteins | sample SB02metaG_FD_202248 | JGI IMG/M metagenome (GOLD analysis project Ga0307488, IMG submission 202248) | Sea-ice brine microbial communities from Beaufort Sea near Barrow, Alaska, United States - SB 0.2 | ecosystem: Environmental > Aquatic > Marine > Coastal | place: USA: Alaska | collected...
TCTCGTCGTCGAGATACATCATGTCCAACAATTCCTGGGGCCAACCCTCGGCACTGAGGCGAGTGAGCATGCGCCAGGCCATAACCTGAACCGCCGGCACCTGAGACCACATGCTGTCGTTGAGACAACGCCAGTGATTGACGTCGACCTTTTCCGGATTATTGATCTGATCTAGGCAGATGTCACAAGCTAACAGCGACTGTTCTGTGCTTCCGTCGCTATTCGGTGGCAGCTCATAGGCCGAGAGATTTTCGCTATTAGCACAGAGTTCGCAGGCTGAGCCGCTGCGGTTGTGAAGTTCGGTCATAAGGGCAGGCTACTTGTATGAGTTTGTTTGGCCACAGTATAGGCGGCTTTACGCCAGCGCAGTAATTAAGCTCTTGGCTGCTGCCCAACCAGATAGCACGGCACCTTCAAAGCGCGGCCCGGCAAAGGCATCGCCGGCTAGTGCAAGGGGTGGCAGATCAGTTGATTCACTGAGCAGCATGCAGGCTTCAGGGTCGACTACTGAAGGCTTGCTGTAGCGCCAGCCGTGAACCTGATATTCGGTGACCTTAGCATCACCCAGATAGGGCGCTGCTGCGTCGATTAATATTTGGCCGCTGTGCATTTTGTCGTCTTCATAACGCTCAGCACTAAAATCGCCGCTGCCATGAATGGTTACTGCGGGAATCTTCGAGACACCTTTTTGCAGGTTGTCGCTGATCCAGCCAATTGGGCCCTCGTCAAAAGCGGTTGCACCGGGAACGGGAATCGCCGTTGGCCCGTCCAATACTGCCATCACGGCAATACAGGCTTCATAGTCAATACGATCGAGGCGCGCCTGCTTGTCTGCTGGCACCGAGATATTGCCCGAGGCGAGCAGGTCGATGGTCTGTGGCACCGGCGAGGTAATTAACAGCGCCTTGGCACGTATGGTATCGCCATTGTCCAAAGCCGCTGACCAGAGCTGATTATCTTGAGTACCGTCTTGAGTACCGTCTTGAGTAGCGCCTTGTCTAATGCTGTCGACTCTGGTGGTGCGCAGTACATTCATATCTGTCGCCAGATATTTAGCCACTGCAGTCATAGTGGGCACGCCGCGATATCGTGGATGACCATTGGGATGTCCTGGGTAGCTGCTGTACCACTCTTCCGCCACACCGGCTTCAATCCACTCGGCAACACTGGCTTTAAAGCGTGAATCGCGGGCGGTCATAAACTGCGCACCGTGATCAAAGGTAGCGTCGCCTATACGACGTCCCGCCAGACGACCTCCGAGGCCACGGCCCTTATCGACGATCAACACTTTGAGGCCCGCTTGGTGCAAATCATTTGCCGCGCTGAGTCCGGCAAGGCCGGCGCCAATAATAAGGACATCCCAAGTGACGGGACTGTTGCTGTCGATGGAAGAGGTCATATTTAAGAGTCTTGTTAGTTAGGTTTTTTTAATTTGGGTGAACAGATTTACTGCGTGCCGCTTTGCATTTAACCGAGCAAAAACGCACTTCATCCCAACAGCGCTCCCACTTTTTACGCCATACAAAAGGGCGCTCACAGACCGGGCAGATCTTGCTGGGGAGGTCAGACTTTTTACGCATACTGGGCATGGGCGGATTATCGCAGGTTTTGCTGCTGGTTGACTGATCTATAAACCTAAGCAGCCTCTAATTTACTGCCCTGCAGTGTGATTCGATGCATCAGTCGCATCTGCCCCTGGTAGTCGTTATCAGCCTGATGCCAGGTGCAGCGATTATCCCAAAAGGTGATCGAGCCGGGGAGCCAATTAAAACTGCAGGTGAACTCTGGTTGCGCCACATGGGCATAGAGTTCGTCGAGTAGTTCGCGGCTCTCATCAAACTCCCAGCCTTCAAATTGAATAGTGTGGCCGGGATTCACATAGAGCACCTTGCGGCCGCTCTGAGGATGAATAATAACTACTGGGTGAGTGGCGTCGCCGACACGGTCCATACCGCCGAGCTGATCTTTTAGATCGGTGAAACGGTAGAGACCGTTTTCGCCATAGAGGTGAGTATTGGAGTGAACAGCGCGCAGGCCTTCGAGGCGTTTTTTAAGCTTTTCGGGGAGGGCATCATAGGCCGCTGCCAGATTGGCGAACTGCGTATTGCCACCGGTTTCTGGCAGTGTGCGTGCCACCAAGATGGAGCCTAGTGCTGGAATATCATCGTAGGAATGGTCTGTGTGCCAGCCGCCACCTATATTGGTCTGCTGGGTTTTTTCCTTACGTACTTCGGCAATCAGTGGTGATTCTTCAGTAGTTTTGAAGAATTTATTCACCACTATTTGGCCGAAGCGGTTGGCAAAGCGCAGGTGTTCTTCTGGGGGCAGTTCTTGGTCGCGGAAAAACAGCAGGCCATGTTCAGTGAAGGCTGCTCGCAGCTGTTCTAGCTGGGCGTCGTTCATGGTGGCCAGTTGTAGATCGCTGACAACTGCGCCGCAGTTGGGGGAGAAAGGGGTCACTTTCATAGATGACTTCTTATAGTTTTTATTTGCTGCTTATTTGAGCACTTTTTGTCCTGCCTGTCATCTTGAGGCTGTCTTCTCGAGATCTCCCCTCGCTGCGCGCTGTTGGGATGACAGCGGATAGGAAATGCCCGGTCACGATGACAAGGTAATTGAATGCGTTCTCAGGAGATAACAGAGCGTCAGTCAAAGAGATCCCTCTAAAGAGATTCTTCGACTCCGCTCAGGACGACACGCCTTTAGGCTTGTCGCTTATCCAAACTCCAAATCCCTGCGCCACGCACAGCAATATACAAAAATGCAAAGCAGAATAAGGCCGCTAATTCGCCCTTATTAAGAATCGGGAAAACATTGTTCATACCATGAGCCATCCAGTAAGCCGCAGCCATGGTGCCACTGCAAATAAAGGCTGCTGGGCGAGTAAACAGACCAATCATTACCAGCACACCACCGACCATTTCAATTGTGCCAGCGGAGTACATTAGGGGATTCAGGGGGTAGGGGAATTCAACGGGAAAATTAAGTAATTTTTGGGTTCCGTGCCAGATAAATAGGAACCCGGTGACGATTCTCAGTAGTGCGTAGGATTGCTCTTCACGTCCGTCTAATAGGTTGTCCAAAAATTTCATATACAGGCCTCTTTAGTTTTATTTTAGTTAGGTTTGGCTCAATGCACTCCACAACACTCTATGGGATCTAGGTCAGAACAACAATAATTATCAGACTCAGTACCAATGGCAAGGTGATAGAGCGAGCCACCAATATAAGTATATTGCTAGTATTTTTAGTCGCTAGATATCGCTTTTTCCACTGAGGTGTTACCTGCCTTAGCTAGAGACCGCGCTGCCATTCCTCGCGCAATGGGATCATTCCCGGTTGATTAATTGCGGTAGTGACAATCGACAGAAGATGCTCTTTGTCTTTACCCAACACACCTTTTAACACCAGATAATTAGACGCGTGATCACTTCTGAAAATAGTTTTATCCAGTTCTAAGTTACTCAGCAATATCTGCATTTCATGGAACAGCTCCAGCTTGCCGAGCTTACGCCAGCGACCTTCAAAGGCCTCTTCAAAGCGCTCGCTGCCACCAGGAAATTCCACCACCAGTGTCGAGAGGTAGTCTGGCTGAGCCGCATTCATCAGTTTGGCGGAGTTCAGCGCATGTTGCTCACTGAGTTCCGGGCCGCCGAGGCCATTCAAAATCATCACCGAGCTTTTCATACCCGCCTGTTTGATCTTTTGCAGGGCCACCAGAGAGGAGTCGTAATCTTCGCCTTTATTGACCAGCCTCAAAACTTCGTCGTCGCCGCTCTCACAGCCCACATACATAAGGCTCAGGCCAAGATCCCGCAAATCTTTAAGCTCTTCAATGCTCTTCTTTTTAAGGTTCCTCGGCAGGCAGTAGGAGGAGACTCGCTGCACATCGGGATAGTATTTGTTGATCATCTGCAGAATATCCACCAACCGCCGAGTACTCAGGGTCATGGCATCGCCATCGGCTAGAAATACGCGCTTGACCGGATAGCCGGCTTCCACAAGACCGCGCAATTCCTCTTCAATTTTCTCTATGGGCTTGGGGCTAAAGCGTTTCTGTTGGTCAGTGTACATTTCACAAAAGCTGCACTTGTTGTAAGAGCAACCATTGGTCACCTGCAAAATAAGCGAGCGGCCTTCACTGGGTGGACGGAAGACGGGCTGAATATAGTCGAGTGGATACATAGTGAATAGTCGGCGGTGAATGATGGCCTCAAGTTTACAGGTTTTGGGCAGATTGCATCTGCTCACCGCCTTTTATTGATTATTCATTGAATTAATCTAACTTTAGTTAAGTGAGGCAAAAGAATTAGTCTAAAATGCCCCCATTATTTTGATTACCTGTGATCCTTCCCCATGCAAAAAAACACCTCTGACACGCCATCCAAACCTGGCATCGGTATCGACTTTGGCACGAGCAATAGTGCTGCGGCGATTTTTGATGGTGAGCGGGTCCGACTGGTGCAGCTCAGCGAAGTGAATCCGATTATGCCTTCGGCCAATTATATTGATCGAGATTTTGCCTCGACCATAGGTCAGCTGGCGATCGATGACTATATTAGCGACAATCAGGGCCGCAAGGTTGAGCTCAGCGTCGAGGTGATTGGCGAGGCGCGCACCAGCGCCGGCACCGCCGATGGCCCGGCCAGTGAGTCGGAAACCAGCAAGGTTTATGGTCAGGCCTTTAACGATGCCAGCCTGCCAGGGCGACTGTTCCGTGGTACCAAACGCCTACTGGGCAATACCGCCAGTGACAAAACCGTGATTTTCAGTCGGCCGTTTCGCTTGGTGGCGCTGGTTACTCCTATATTGGTGGGTATCCGCAAAGCCTTGCGCGGCAGCGTCGATAACAGCAGTCAGGCCTGTATTGGCCATCCCGTTAATTTTGAGGGTATAGAGCAGGGCCGCAACAATGTGGCACTGCAGCGCCTCAGTGAATCCTATCGCCATGCGGGGATCACCCAGCAGAGCTTTTGCCCGGAACCCACCGCGGCGGCCATCAGCTATCTGTACAACTACCCCCACAGCCGCGATCAGCTGATGCTGACCGTGGATTTTGGTGGTGGTACTCTCGACTTCTGTATTCTGCGCCGCAAGGGCACTGAGTTTTCCGTTGAAGCGACCCATGGTATTGCCCTGGGTGGCGATAAGATCGACCAAACTATTTTCCGTGAGCTAGTTTTCCCTCTGCTGGGCAAGGGCGAGCGCTGGTCGCGCCTGGTCGATGGCACTGAGGTGGACACGCTGTTTCCCTTTGCCGAGTTTGAAGAGCTGCTGATCAACTGGCCGGTGAGCTATATGCTCAATCAGAACAAATACACCGCCTCGGTGATGCAGCGCATGGTGCTGCCAGATGAGGGGGCGATTAAGTTTAAGCGCCTCTATGATCTGATTAAGCAGAACTACAGCTATCAGGTATTTGAGGCGATCAAGGCGTTTAAAGCTGAGCTTTCAGTGTCTGATTCTGCAGTGCTGGATATCCCCGAGATCGATATCGAGGTGCGACTGGAGCGCTGGGAGTTTGAACTGATGATCACCGATCAGCTGTTCGAACTAGAGCGGGCCGTGAGTTTAATCCTCGATAAGGCTGGCCTGGAAGCTGATGACATCGATCTGGTACTGCGCACCGGTGGTTCATCATTAATCCCCGCAGTTAAGGATATTTTGGAGAATCAGTTCCCAGGTAAGGTGGTCGAACACGACCCCTTCACCAGTGTGGCGGCAGGTTTGGCGATTGCAGACTACTTTGGTTACGGCTCAGATATTCCTCGATAAGGCTGCTTTTTAGCCATTCCGCACTAAACATTTTTATGATCAAGGCCCTTTCAGGCCTTTGTCCGCGTTAAAACTTACTTGCATGCAACAAGCAAGATGAATAAACTCTCCATATTGATAATCTAAATGGAAGATCCAATGACTACTTCTACAGTTTCTGCGAACACCTCAGCCCATTCTGCACCCTCAAGTCCGGCACAGAAAAAAGGCATTCCCCTGCGCTTTGTTACCGCTGCCAGCCTCTTTGATGGCCACGATGCCGCGATCAATATCATGCGTCGTATATTGCAGGGAGCCGGTGTCGAAGTTATCCACCTGGCCCACAACCGCTCGGTAGCCGAAGTGGTTCAGACAGCCCTGCAGGAAGATGCTCAGGGTATTGCCATCAGCTCTTATCAGGGCGGCCATGTTGAGTACTTTAAGTATGTGGTGGACCTGCTAAAAGAAGCGGGCGCCGAACATATAAAAGTCTTTGGCGGCGGTGGCGGTGTGATTGTGCCAGCTGAAATTAAAGAGCTTGAGGCCTATGGCGTCGAGCGTCTCTACTCCCCCTACGATGGTCAAAATCTGGGCCTGGTGGGCATGATCGACGATATGATTGAGCGCTGTTCATTGGGTGCTTACAGCGATGTCACTGTGGCCGCAGCGGAACTTTCCGGTGAGAATGGGCGCAATAATCTAGCGCGCCTGATCACTGCCATTGAGCGCGATGAGCTTAATCCAGAGCAGCAGAGTTCGCTTCGTGAGCAGGCGCAATTTCTTAGTAACACAGTTCCGGTTCTCGGTATTACCGGAACCGGTGGTGCTGGTAAGTCCTCACTAACTGATGAGTTGATTCGTCGTTTCCGTCAAGACAGTGCCGACGAACTTAAGATTGCCGTGCTGGCCATTGACCCGACTCGACGCAAAACGGGCGGCGCCTTACTGGGTGACCGCATTCGCATGAACGCGATCTATCATCCCTCTATCTATATGCGCTCCATCGGCACCCGCGGTGCCACCGGCGAAGTACCGGCGGCGCTCAAGGATATTGTCTGTGCCATGCGCCTCGGTGGATTCGATATGGTGGTGGTTGAGACCCCGGGTATTGGTCAGGGCGATGCCGGTATCGTCCCCTATGTGGATATCCCGATCTATGTCATGACGCCAGAATTTGGCGCCCAGAGCCAGTTGGAAAAAATCGACATGCTCGATTATGCCGAGCTGGCGATCATTAATAAATTTGATCGCAAGGGCAGCGACGATGCCTATCGCGATGTGTGTAAACAAGTGCAGCGCAACCGCGAAGCCTGGACTCAGTCGCCGGACGAGATGCCTGTATTTGGTACCATTGCCTCACGCTTTAATGATGACGGTGTCACCGCTGCTTATCAGGAACTGGTGGTGCTGCTACAAAACCGCGGACTGCGCAGCTTTGAGCAACATCTGGCGAAAGTCGATCGCCGCACGCCATCGGAAAAAACCGTGGTGGTGCCAGCAGATCGTCAGCGCTATCTTGCCGAGATTGCCGCCGGTGTGCGTAACTATCACAAGCAGGTTGTGGTGCAGGCCAATCTGGCCCGTCAGCAGCAGCAGCTCGCGGCGACCAAAACCATGTTATTGGAAAATGGCAGCGAAGCACCAGAGACTATCGACAGCCTGATTGCCGAACGCAAACAGGCTATGGATGCCAAGGCCAGCAGCTTGCTGGAAAACTGGCCCTCAGTCGTGGAAGCCTACAGCGGCGATACCAAAGTTGACGTCTTGCCTAATGGTAAAGAGATTGTCACCAAGCTGAATACCATCTCTCTGGCGGGCAACAAGATCTCTCGGGTTTCGTTACCGCGCTTTGAAGATCACGGCGAACTGCTTAAGTGGTTGATGCGTGAAAATCTGCCTGGTGAGTTTCCTTATACCGCCGGTGTCTTTCCCTTTAAACGCGAAGGCGAAGATCCAGCGCGTATGTTTGCCGGTGAGGGCGATGCCTTTAAAACCAACCGTCGCTTTAAGGCGCTGTCTGAGCACTCCGATGCCAAGCGTCTCTCCACTGCCTTTGATTCGGTCACTCTCTATGGCTTTGATCCCCACGAGCGTCCGGATATTTACGGCAAGGTGGGTAATGCCGGTGTTTCCATCTGTACTCTGGATGATATGAAAGCCCTCTATGATGGCTTTGATCTCTGTAATCCAACCACCTCAGTTTCCATGACCATTAATGGTCCGGCTCCCACTATCTTGGCGATGTTTTTAAACACTGCCATTGATCAGCAGGTGGATCAATTTGTTGCCGAACACAGTCGCCAGCCCAAGGATGACGAGTTCCAAGAGCTGCGCAGCAATACTTTGAAGCGCGTACGCGGAACAGTTCAGGCTGATATTCTCAAGGAAGATCAGGGTCAGAATACCTGTATCTTCTCCACGGAGTTTAGCCTGCGCATGATGGGTGATATGCAGCAGTACTTTATCGATGAGCAGATTCGCAACTTCTACTCAGTGTCGATTTCCGGATACCATATTGCCGAAGCCGGTGCTAACCCAATCTCTCAGCTGGCCTTTACATTGTCCAATGGCTTTACCTTTGTCGAAGCCTACCTAGCTCGGGGCATGAAGATCGATGACTTTGCCCCCAACCTGTCGTTCTTCTTCTCCAACGGTATGGATCCGGAGTACACAGTCATGGGTCGAGTGGCTCGCCGTATCTGGGCGACCTCCATGCGTGATCTTTACGACGCCAATCCGCGGAGCCAAAAACTGAAATACCATATTCAGACTTCCGGACGTTCCCTGCATGCCCAGGAAATGAACTTCAACGATATTCGCACTACCCTGCAAGCCTTGATCGCGATTTACGATAACTGTAATAGCCTACACACCAATGCTTACGATGAAGCCATTACCACGCCTACCGAAGAGTCTGTGCGCCGAGCGCTGGCGATTCAGCTGATTATCAATCAGGAGTGGGGCCTAGCGAAAAATGAAAACCCCAGTCAGGGCGCTTTTATTATCGACGAGCTAACTGATCTGGTTGAAGAGGCAGTACTCCAGGAATTTGAGAAAATTTCCGATCGAGGCGGCGTTTTGGGTGCCATGGAAACCGGTTATCAGCGCGGCAAAATTCAGGAAGAGTCGCTCTACTATGAACACAAGAAGCATGACGGTTCTTTCCCGATTGTGGGGGTTAATACCTTCCTGAGCGAGACTGAAGAAGAACCCATGGAAATTGAGTTGGCTCGTTCAACTGAAGCTGAAAAGCAAAATCAGATTAAACGTCTGCGCGCTTTCCAAGAGACCCATAGTGCCGAGTCAGCGGAAGTGCTTAAACGCTTGCAGGATACAGTGAGTCAAGGCGGCAATGGTTTTGAGGTGTTGATGGAAGCTGTGCGAGTCTGTTCATTGGGCGAGATTACCAATGCGTTATTCGACGTTGGCGGCCAGTACCGACGCAGTATGTAATCATGCTGAGTATTTTCCGCCAGAAGGGCGTTAAAAATGTACTCATTAGGTCATTTATTAACATAAATTACCTCACTGCGTGCATTTTTGCCTACTTTTGACGCAAACTACCGGCGCATGATGCGGTAGTGGAATAAAACCAGGAACTGCTAATCTAAAAACAGTTAATTTAGGACCCCATAGCTAATGCCCAAAGCCCTCCGACAGACTCAGGTTGAGCGCAAAGAAATCTCCGACGCCAAGATGCTTGAGGCGGCGGTGGATTTGATTGTCGAGCGCGGGGCGGGCCTGGCCACTTTAAAAGATGTGGGCGAAAAAGCGGGCTACTCTCGCGGTTTGGCGGGTTATCGTTTTGGCAATCGCGAGGGCCTGTTTGATTTTGTACTCAGGTCAGTTGGCGATGAATGGCTTGGCGAGCTCACTCAGGTCACGGCAAATAGCTTTGGTTACAAGGCTATAGCTGCAGCGCTGGATGCCCACATTAAATTCTGTGAAGATGCGCCGAAACATGTGGAGGCCTTTTACCGTCTCTGGTTTGACTCCATGGCGCCGGATTCACAGCTCAAAGGCGTTATCTTGGGTATTCACCAACGCCGTCGCGGCGATGTTATTAGCTGGATTGAACAGGCTATTGCCGCTGGCGAAGTGCCATCGACAGTGAATGCGGGAATGCTTGCTGATCACTTTACTGCCTCGGTGAGCGGTATTGTTTATCACTGGATGACTGATCCGGATAACCTTGATGAGATGCGCAATCTCCACGAAGCCCTAAAGCAGGTGATGCACAGTATGTTGCGCGGCTAGCTGATTCCCCTTATAAAAGAGATATTGCCAGTCACTGTTGACGTCTCTTACCCCTTGAAGTTTCCTTCTTTACTCTGCAATCTATGATGCTTACTTTAGCGAGTTAGCCAAATCATGATTACTTTCCAGCTGAATAATAGTCCTGTGCAAGTGGATATTGACCCGGATACCCCATTGTTATGGGTAGTGCGGGATCACTTTAAACTCAAGGGCAGCAAGTTTGGCTGCGGTATGGGTCTCTGCGGAGCCTGCACCATGCATGTTAATGGCGAAGCGGTGCGCACCTGCACAATGCCTATCTCTGCAGTTCAAGGCGCCGCTATTACCAGTATTGAAGGTCTGGGTACTCCGGATAATTTGCATCCATTGCAACAGGCCTGGGTTGAGTACAGTGTTCCACAATGTGGTTACTGCCAGTCCGGTCAGCTGATGTCTGCCAGCGCCCTGTTAGCGAAAAACCCCAATCCCTCCGACGACGATATCGAGATTGCCATGAATGGCAATATCTGTCGCTGCGGCACTTATAGCAAAATTAAATCGGCTATTAAGTCGGTCAGTAAGTCGGTCAGTAAGTCTGAGGCGATGCGCACCCAGGGGAGCATGGTTGGAACCTTTGATCCTACTAATGGGAATGCCATATCCACGGAGGCAGGCTCATGAAAAAAGCTTCCATGACCAGACGACTATTTCTCCTCTCTACTGGCGCAGCAGCCACTGGATTAATCGTTGGCTGCTCCACTGCAGCCGCTAAAGGCAAAGGTTATTCCGCTATTGCCGGTGCCTTTGAGCCCAACTCCTTTATTCAAATTACGCCTGATAATAAGGTTATTTTTTATCTGCCCAGCAGTGAGATGGGGCAGGGTATTCTCGATGGTTTGACTACTCTGATTGCCGAGGAATTGCGAGTTCAGCCAACGGCCATTGATGTTCGCCATGCCAGTCTTCACGAGGACTATAAAAATCCAGAGATGGGTATGCAGGCAACCGGTGGCAGCAATGCGACCCGCGCCCAGTTCTTGCCCCTTCGACAGGCGGCGGCTGACACTGCTGCGGCAATTCGCAATGCCGCAGCTAAGCAGCTTGATCAGCCCTTGGATAAAATTGTATTAGCCGATGGCCAGGTCATGGTTGAGGGCAAGTCCTATGGCTTTGGTGATTTTGTCGCCGTGGCGGCTTTGATGCCTGTGCCAGAAAATTCCCCTTTAAGAAGCCCCAAACAGTTTGACCAAATCGGTCGTGAACGGCCGCGTTTGGATGCCCTGTCCAAATCCACTGGAACCGCTGAGTTTGGTATAGATGCGGAGGTGGACAATCTCTATCGGGCAGTGGTGGTGAGATCTCCTGTATTGGGTGCGACACTGCAGGGCTTCGATGCCTCAGCTGCACTAAAACGGTCCGGCGTAGTCGATGTGGTGAAAATTAAAAGTGGCGTGGCCGTTGTCGCTCAGTCTTACTGGCAAGCGCGACAGGCCGCCGCAGTTCTTGAACTGAACTGGGAGAAAACCGAACTCGGCTCTTGGTCATCAGACAGTATCTATAACAAGTTTAACGAAACCCTTAATGACAGCAGTCAGAAAGGGTTGGAGTGCTGTGATGAAGGTGAAGGTGATAAGTTGTTGGATCAATCCGCGACAGTGGTTGCCGCCGATTATTACGCACCCTATTTAGCTCACGCCACTATGGAGCCTTTAAATTGCACGGTTGAAATCAACGGTGACGCCTGCGCAATTTATCTTGGTACTCAAAATGTCCAAGCCTCTGCCGGCGCTGCTGTCTATTACGGCGACTTCGATGCCGATAAGGTGAAAGTGCATCCGGCTTTTTTAGGCGGTGGTTTTGGTCGTCGCGGCCTTGGAGATGATGTAGCTGAAGCGGTGTTGATTGCGCAGAAAACCGGGCGCAACATTCAGCTGGTATGGAGTCGCGAAGATGATATGAGTAATGACTTCTATCGTCCTGCGGCGTTAGTGCGTATGCAGGCTGGCGTCTCTGAGCAGGGGCTTATTGAAACCTGGGCTGTGCGCCGGGTGGGTCCAAACATTATGGGTTATATGCTCGATGAGTGGGTCGATGCGCTGGCTCCCGACTATCTCAATAAAGGCTTTGTCGACTGGTTGAGTAAGCTTGGCCGGCCTATATTTAACCGCTTCATTGCCGACCCCAGTGCTGGAGATGGTATTTATTCTGACTATGATGCGCCGAACAAAGCGGTGCGCCATGTGACTCAGGACCCGGGGTTACGCACCGGCTTTTGGCGTTCGGTAGGGCACTCATCTAATGCCTTTTTTAAAGAATCTTTTATTGATGAACTAGCCCAGAGCGCCGGTATCGATGAACTCGATTTTCGCCTCGCCAATATGAAAAACAATCCGCGCCTCACCGAAGCTACCCAGCTGGTTGCGGCTAAGGCGGGTTGGGGCAAAACACTGCCGGAAGGGCATTTCCATGGCCTGGCCACTCACAGTTCCTTTGGTTCGGCAGTGGCGCAGATCGCTGAGGTCTCGATTAAAGGCACGCAGATTATTGTGCACAAAGTCACCGCGGCAATTCACTGCGGCATGGTGGTCAATCCGGGAATTGTTCGAGATCAGGTGGAGGGGGGTATTATCTATGGCCTCACGGCGGCGCTCCATGGCGAGATAACATTGGTCGATGGTGTGATTCAGCAGAGTAATTTCCATAACTACCCGATGTTACGCATGGCCGATGCACCGGAGGTTGAGGTGCATATAGTGGAGAGCCAGGAACATCCGGAGGGTGTCGGCGAACCGGGCTTGCCGCCCTTAGCGCCAGCAGTTGCCAATGCGGTATTTAAGGCCAGTGGGCAGCGTCTACGTGATCTTCCCTTGAGACTTAGCTAGTTGCTTGACTCGCTGCTAGGCTTAACGCCATGAATAATCATTTCACTGAGCTTTTAAACCATTGGCACCCACTTCGCGACGAGTACCGCTGGGTGCTGGCGACGGTGTATAAAACCGTCGGACCCTGTTATCGCAGAGCTGGTGCCATGATGCTGTTCAACGATCTTGGGCAGCAGTTTGGCCTGCTTAGCGGCGGCTGTCTGGAGGCTGATATTCAGCGCCAGGCGTCGCGGGTGATGCAGAGCAAGCAGACACTGACGGTTAGTTATGATGGAGGCGATGAAGACGACATTGCCTTTCAGTTGGGTATTGGTTGCGGCGGTACAGTACATATTGTCTTGCAGCCTATTTTGGCCGAGCTTAACTATCTGCATTTAGCCGAGGTTCAGGAGCAGCTCAGTCAGGGTGGCATGGGTCTCTACTCTCAGCTTATTGCTACTGACGGGAAGGTCGAAAATCGCTGGGAAATGTTTCAGCTTTCTACGGACCGTTCTACTCAACGATCTTCTCCAGAATTAATCGAAAAAGATAATCAGACTTGGCTGTTAACCCACCTGAGTCCACCGCCCCATCTGTTGGTGATTGGCGCTGGTGTCGACGCTCAGCCATTGGTGCAGATGGCCAAGACCTTAGGCTGGACTGTCACCCTCTGGGATTCGCGACCCGCCAATGGCCGCCGTGAATACTTTATGTCTGCAGATCAGATTCTGCGCCAGCCGCTGAATGAGCTGATGGAACATGAGTCTGCAATCCATTGGAATGCCGCAGTGGTAATGTCCCACAACCTGCAGATGGACGCGGATGCAATCAAAGCTTTGCAGGGCAGCGCCATAGGCTATCTGGCACTGCTCGGGCCCGCTTCTCGCAAGCAACAGGTCTTGGCTCTGGCGCAGCTGGATGAGAAAGAGCTGTCTATTCCCTTTGCCGGGCCCGCGGGATTGAATCTTGGCGCGGAATTACCTGAGGGCATAGCCCTATCCATTCTGGCCGAGTGCCACGCGGTATTGCATGGAGCTACAGCTCAGTCTTTGAGTGGTGTACTCGCAGCAGTTTCTGAAACGTCATAATGAGGCAACATATAGAAGTGCTGATTCTTGCCGCAGGGGCCGCCAGTCGCTTTGGTTCTGCCAAACAGTTGATCAGTCACCTTGGCAAGCCGCTGCTACAGCACTGTATAGATAAGGCCAATACGCTTTGCCCCGATCGGGTTTCGGTTGTACTGGGCGCTAACCATCAAAAGATTGAACCACAGATTTCAGGCGCTAAGATTATTCGCAATAATCATTGGCAACAGGGTCTGGGTGCATCTATTGCCGTCGGTGTTGAGAATATTGACCCTCAGTCTGATGGTCTGCTAATCCTCTTGGCTGATCAAATTGCCCTCACCACTGAGGACTTAAAGCTGCTGCTGAAGGCTTTTGATGGTAGCAATACAGTTTCTGCCTATTACGCTAGCCGACGCGGTGTGCCAGCACTCTTTCCTCGCAGTCTATACGCCGACCTTAAGCTGTTGTCAGGGGATAGCGGTGCCAAAGCACTTTTACAGCGCAGGGATATCAATCTTGTGGAAATCGCTCTCCCGCAAGCGGCAATGGATATAGACACCCCTGCAGACTGGACTCGTTTTCTCGATTCCCTCAACTAATCCGAATTGATTTTGCCTGTTCTCCTAGTTCATGGTCGCAATAGGTAAATAAACTGGCATTCAAGCCTAAAAGAGGCCCCATTCAACGAATAGTTGTTGTGCCTAGCTTTGTTGCGACTTAACCTCCATTCCAAGCAAATTTTTTTAAAACAATAACTCAAACTATTTATCCAATTAGGGGGTCTCATGGCAGGTTCAACACCAGAAGCATCAACTGCAAAAGTTGCAGAGGGTCAGGTTCAGGGAAAGCAAACTTTTGCGTTTATCGCGATGACATGTCTGTTTTTCTTTTGGGGCTTTATCACGGTTCTAAACGATATTTTAATTCCGTTTTTAAAAGAGTCATTTGATCTCAACTATACCCAAGCCATGCTGGTACAGTTTTGCTTCTTTGGCGCCTACTTTATTGTTTCACCCTTTGCTGGCAGATTAATCGATAAGGTCGGTTATCAGCAGGGCATCGTTATTGGTCTACTGACTACCGCTGCGGGTTGTTGTTTGTTCTACCCCTCAGCCAGTCTGCACCTCTATCCTCTGTTCCTGTTTGGCTTCTTTGTTCTGGCCAGTGGTATTACTATTCTGCAGGTTGCGGCCAATCCTTATGTGGCAGCTTTGGGGCCAGAGAAGACTGCAGCAAGCCGTCTTAATCTCGCTCAGGCAGCAAACTCCTTTGGTACTACTGTAGGGCCGATCGTTGGTGCTGCATTGATTCTGGGTGTTGTGGCTGCAGATGCTTCGGCAGTTCAGGGTCCTTACCTGATGATTGCTGCTCTGCTCGTTGTCGCGGCGATTGTTTTCCGCAGCATTAAGCTTCCGGTTCTGACTCATATGGAAACCGAAGAGAAAGCTGAAGGCAGCGTCTGGGAGCACCGTCACCTAGTATTGGGTGCACTGGCAATCTTCCTTTATGTTGGTGGTGAAGTGTCTATCGGTAGCTTCTTGGTCAACTACTTCTCTGAGAGCTCTATTGGTGGTCTGACTACAGCAGAAGCTGGCGAGATGGTTGCCTACTACTGGGGCGCAGCCATGATCGGTCGTCTTATAGGTGCTGTATTGATGAACTATGTTGCCGATACCAAGTATCTGGCGATTAATGCTGTGATCGCTATCGTGATGATCGTGGTCAGTATGAACACTAGCGGCAGTCTCGCTATGTGGTCTATTCTGGCAGTTGGTTTCTTTAACTCGATTATGTTCCCAACCATCTTTACCCTTGCGGTGAAAGGTCTGGGTTCCATGACTAGCAAAGGTTCTGGCTTTGTCTGTCAGGCCATTGTTGGCGGCGCACTGATTCCACTGGTTCAGGGTGTGGCAGCGGATACCATGGGTATTCAGCTGAGCTTTATCGTTCCAATGCTGTGCTACATCTACATTGGTTGGTACGCACTGAACGGTGCTGAAAGAAAAGCATAAGACTGCAGTAATCTCGTCGGGCGGGCCTAGGCAATAGGCTCGCCCAATGAGGCTTTAAGTAATTCCGAATACTTCTTATCGAACCCATTTAAATGTGATTCCACACTTCCTATTGAGCTTCTTTTAAAAGATAGCTTGACGCTTTCTGTGGTTTTTCTGCAGGCAGCTTTTTAAACAGCGACTAACTAATAGGTAAATAGGTAAATAGGTAATTAGATAGCTGATCTTAATGAGCAGTTGATGCTGCGAGGCTTGTTTTACGAGCTTGTTATGGGGAGCTTGTCTGAGGGGCTTATTTTGAGGAGCTTGTTTTAGGGGCTTAATGATTCACCGAACCAAGCACTGGGAGCCAGGCTTGATCCGGTGAAGTTGTCACTGGGAAATAGGTCTTATCCCGCTTCTACAATACGCTTCATGTCAGTCATATAGCCGCGCAGTTCGTGGCCAATAATTTCAACATCATGGTCGCGAATGGCGTCGTTCACTTCGATCAGACGAAGGTTGTCGACGGCGTTGGAGCTATCAGCCAAACCGCCACCCAACTCTTCCAGAGTCAGTGAACTAGCATGGGCTTGCAGCAGTGGCACAGCAGCGTGGGTAAACAGGTAGTTACCGTATTCCGCTGTATCAGAGATCACTACGTTCATCTCGTAAAGCTTGTTGCGCGCAATACAGTTGGCGATCAGTGGCGTCTCATGAAGTGACTCGTAATAAGCAGACTCTTCGATAATGCCGGAAGCAACCATAGTCTCAAAGGCCAGCTCAACACCGGCTTTAATCATAGCGACCAGGTAGATACCTTTGTCGTAGAACTCTTGCTCAGTGATTTCGATATCGCAATCAGCAGCCTGCTCAAAAGAGGAGTCGGCAGTCTGTGCGCGCCACTTCAACAAGTTGGCGTCATCGTTGGCCCAATCGACCATCATAGTGCGTGAGAATTCACCTTCGATAATGTCGTCCATATGCTTTTCAAACAGTGGACGCAGAGTCACTTTGAGTTCTTCTGACATATCAAAGGCTTTGATTTTCGCAGGGTTGCTTAGACGATCCATCATGTTGGTGATGCCACCGTGCTTCAGGCCTTCAGTCACTGTTTCCCAACCGTACTGGATCAGCTTGCGGGCATAGGCTGCGTCGACACCAAGATTGATCAGCTGCTGGTGACCCAGAACTGCACCGGTCTGTAACATGCCACAAAGAATAGTTTGCTCACCCATCAGGTCAGACTTCACTTCAGCAATAAATGATGATTCCAAAACACCAGCGCGATCGCCGCCAGTAGCAGAGGCGTAGGCTTTGGCGATTGCGTGGCCGTTGCCCTGTGGATCGTTCTCAGGGTGAACTGCGATCAGTGTTGGAACGCCAAAGCCGCGCTTGTACTCTTCACGGACTTCAGTACCTGGGCACTTGGGCGCGACCATAACAACAGTCAGGTCAGGGCGAATCTGCATGCCTTCTTCAACAATGTTAAAGCCATGTGAATAGGCCAGAGTTGCGCCTTGCTTCATTAAAGGCATAACCGCAGTTACCGCAGCAGTGTGCTGCTTGTCAGGGGTCAGGTTCAGAACCAGATCGGCAGCCGGAACCAGCTCTTCAGCAGTGCCAACAGTAAAGCCATTCTCTGATGCCCAAAGAAACGACTGACGCTTCTCAGAAATCGCCTGAGCGCGCAGTGCGTAGGAAATATTCAAACCAGAGTCGCGCATATTGAGACCTTGGTTAAGGCCCTGAGCACCACAGCCAATAATGACAATGTTCCAGTCTTTGATAAAGTCACAGCCATCGGTAAATTCGCTGCGGTCCATAAACCTACATTTGCCCAGCTGCGTCAGTTTGTCGCGCAAGCTCAGGGTATTAAAGTAATTAGCCATTTTCAGTCTCCGGCCACCGGGGGTCGGTGGATTGTTAAAATTATGAGGTCGGCAAGTGTACTTGATTTACTGCGTTGCTTAAAACGATATATATTCACTACAGTGTTGCGTATTTTGCAATATAGGCTGGCTGGGGTTAAGCTTCCTCCATGGATATTCGATCATTAACATTGTTTCAGCACCTTGCCACCAGTCTGCACTTTGGCCAAACCGCTGCTGCCTATCACGTCAGCCCCTCGACTCTGAGTCGCTCGATTCAGAGATTAGAAGAGCAGCTTGGCGCTCAGTTATTGATCCGCGACAATCGTTCGGTACTGTTGACCAAGGAAGGCAAGAAATTACTTAGTTACGCGGATCAGCAGATCAGTCAGTTTGAAACCTTAAAGCAGTCCCTTAATCAGTCGCAAAAAGAGCTCAGCGGTTCTCTGAAACTCTATTGTTCGGTTACCGCCTCCTATTCTTATCTGCCGCCTTTATTGGAAAAATTTCGTCAGGCGCATCCCAATATTGATATCAATCTGGATACAGGTGATGCCGCCGATGGTATCGATCAGATTAAAAATCAGAAGGTAGATTTAGCCATTGCTGCACGACCCGATGAACTGTCGTCACGTATTCACTTTCAAACTATTGCCACAGTACCTCTGGCGATTACCGCGCCAACGATTAACTGCGCAGTTAAAAAAGCGCTGCAGGCCGAGTCTATTGACTGGGCTAATCTGCCGATTATTCTCCCTGAGCACGGTGTGGCACGAAAACGTTTTGAGCAATGGTTTCGGCAAAAATATAGCGGTCGACCCAATGTCTATGCTCAGGTCTCGGGGCAGGAGGCACTGGTGAGTATGGTGGCATTGGGCTGTGGTATAGGTATAGCGCCCAATGTGGTTGTGGAGAACAGTCCGGTTAAAGATCGTATTGAATTGCTGCCGGGAACCCGCATTGCACCCTTTGATTTGGGACTCTGCTGTTTTAAGAAAAAACTCAATGACCCTTTAATAGCAGAATTTATGGCTATGGCTAGTCTGCCTTAGGCGTTCGTTTCATGGTGAGTTTGTTGCTATCTATCTATTCACTTAGGTATAGTTCTGGTGCGTTATTCCAAAAATAATAAAAGCTACCCTAAATAAAAGCCATCCTAAATAAGGGGAATCAAATTGAATAAATTATTAGCGGCAAGTTTTACTGTTTTGGCCCTAGCGGGTTGTTCTAGCGACAAGGCACCAGAAGCCGTAGTAACGGCAGCGCCCGATGTTACAGTGGCAGCAGCAGTGACTTTCGATATGGTAGGTCAGACTTTTTACAATGAATTTATCCCCTGCACTGCAGGCCCAGGCTTTAGCGAAGCCACAGTAGACGAAATGGTTGCTGAATGGCGAACCTCAGGCATCTCCGGTGAGATCTTAGGCGCTTGGGGCTATGCTCCCGCCAGTGAAGATAACGTCTTTCAGAACGGTTGGTGGGAGCTGCAATGGTCTTCTAAAGAAGCCGCTAGTGCAGGCTGGCAGGAATGGGCGAGCAGTGATGTAGCCCAGGCTTGGACGAAAAAATATGAAAACGTCATGGTTTGCGATGGCGCCAATAGGGTTTCTTGGGACTTCAACTTTCCGCGGGATCCTTATAGCTTTGGCGAATTTGATGAGTCTGGGAGCTTTGTCTCAGCGTATTTTCCTTGCCAGCTAAACGAAGGTAAAACTATGGACGACGTGAATGTCGCCATTGCGAGCTACAATACTTTTCTCGATGCGGTGCCAGTCACTGAAGGTAACTTCTACGCCTTTGGTATTTATGCCAGCAATTCAGATGCCAGTGATGTTGACGTTTACTGGGGCAATTTCCACCCAAGCTTCGAGCGCATGGCGCTAGCCGATGCAGGTTGGGCAGCCAATGGCGGCGAAACTAAGGCACAGCTGGAAGCGACGATGACCTGCGGCAAGCCTGATGTGCACAATGCCAAGGTGTTTTATGAACCACAGGATCCAGACTTTTCCTAATTAGAGTAAAAAGTTAGATTTTTAGAGGGCTACTTAGGTGGCCCTTTTTTAATACTGTTTTTCTAGTACTATTTTTTTTACTACTGTGACAGAGCCTAATTTGTTCTAATAGAGGACATCTCACCGCATGCCTCAGGCTTGGAATACTCCCATCAACGATGAAATAGTTAACTTACTCGAAGCCAACAAACACAATGCCTGGATGCTTATTATGCCCCTGGCATTTCTCGAGGCCTGTCCCGGTATTGGCCTGATGATCTCCGGCGCGGTTCTCTTGGCTGTGGCAGTCTTTCTCTACAGCGAACAGGTAATGACGCTGACACAGATTTTACCCCTGGCTTTTGCTGGCGCCTGTCTCTCAGATCATTTGGGGTTTTATCTGGGCCGCTGGCTTGGCGATAAGCTGCACAACACTGCATTTGCCAAGAAGCGTGCCAGTCAATTGCAGAAAGCTGAGCGCTTTATTCTTAAGCATGGAACAGGCGCCATAGTTTTGGGTCGTCTGGTTCCTGCGGTAAGGAGTCTGGTGCCGATGTTGGCTGGTGTCAGTGGAACCGGTCGGATTAAGTTTAGCCTGATTGATTTATTGGCTTGCGCGGTTTGGACGGCAGGTTTGGGTATGTTGGTAGTTAGCCTAGGTAATTTGGTTCCGGGGTAAGGAAAGGACTCTTGCTCCCAAGCATTATTAAAATTCTCTTGTTTCGCCAATATCCAAAACCCAGCTATTAGTGTCGCCTAATTTAGTGTCTTTCGCAGCAGCTTTAAAACGCAGTGGCGGTTCCGATATAGGCTCATCAGATAGATCAAAGGTGCCAAAGTGCATGGCGACGGCGGTATTCGTCTGTACATCAATGGCTGCTTGCACAGCTTCCTCTGGATTCATATGAGAGGCTTCCATCATGGCATTGGGTTCATAGGCCCCTATAGGAACAGCCGCCAAATCAAAGGGCCCGAGCTTGGCGCCAATCTCTTTAAAGCCATCAAAATAGCCTGTGTCTCCGGCAAAGTAAAAACGCCGCTCTACTCCAGTAATCGCCCAAGATGACCAGAGAGCTTTGCGGGTATCCGTGAGGCTGCGCTTGCTCCAATGCTGAGTTGGCAGGCAGTGAATGGTGGTGCCTTTATAGCTTGCTGTATCGCCCCAATTTAACTCTCGAACCTGATCTATGCCATTTTGACGCAAGAGATCGCCATTGCCCTGTGGCACAAAAAACAGGGTTTCAGGATTCAGCGCTGCTAGGTTACGCAATGTGGGTAGGTCAAGATGGTCGTAGTGGTTGTGTGAGATCACCACAAAGTCTATCGCCGGTAAGTCTTCCAATGCCAGGCCGGGGTCGACCCAGCGACTGGGACCAATAAGTGGCACTGGGCTAGGTGTTTGAGACCAGATAGGGTCGGTTAAAAAATTTACTCCATCCATCTGCACTAATAGGGTGGCATGACCGATCCAGGTGGCGGTGGGAGTCTCAGTATTATTCCGCAGAAAACTACCATCGTTGGCGACTTTTTTGGGTGCACCGGAATCACTGCGAAACATTGTGCCAAAACGGCGCAGAAAAAATGATAGCCGCACAGCGGTGGAGCCATGGGATAGATCGCCCTGATAATTAGTAAAGCGGCCTTGCTTATCAATAGGCGCAGGATCAAACAGGAGTCCGCCGACAGCCATAGCTTGGTCTTCAGCAGGTTGGCCTTCAACTTGCAGTGTTGCGATAGCGAGAATAAAGCCCAGAGCAAAAAGGTGGTGGGATGGTTTTTTTATCATTATTAGGTCCCCTAGAGCGCAATATTCTAACTGAACTCATTCCATGTTGAGTGGGTTTTCATGCTTCAAATAGAACTTTATTGGAATTTGGGCTCCCTCGGACTTCATCGTTCTTGACTTGAAAAATCTAGTCAAATTCGAATAGATTCGCGGCATGGTAAGCTATGCCCCCAATAAAGGCAGGTTTTAAGCAGAATCTGAATCAAAAAATTATAAAACTGAAGAGCATCACTACAAATAATTAAAAGGGGAGACCATATTTTGGACCACCTAGAGTCTATTGATAATCAACCAGCTGTTGCGATTAACACGGAAAAATCCGGCTTTTATAAGGGCTTTAATCGGGTCGTTGCTATGGTCCCTAAGCTGTTTATCGCAGCGTTAATTATCTGGGTGGGTCTGTCGCCATCAGCTGCAGGTGAACTGTTGCTGAGTATGCAGAATTGGACCACAGCCAATTTTGCCGGTTGGTATATCTATGTCACCGCCTTTTACACCTTTGTCTGCCTGGTGCTGGGTATCTGGTCTCGCACGGCCCATGTGAAGTTGGGCAAGGCTGATGAAAAGCCGGAATTTTCCATGTTGACCTGGCTGTCGATGATGTTTGGTGCCGGTATTGGCATTGGCATGTTGACTTATTCCACTGCCGAACCGATTTTTCACTTCGCCAATAATCCCGACACCATCAAGGGTCTCACCAACAGCCTCAATGAAGACAATGTCCGCAATGCCTACAAATGGGCGCTGCTGCACTATGGTCTGACACCCTGGGCCTGTTATGGCGTGGTTGGCATGTCACTGGGTTACTTCTCTTATAACCGCGGCTTGCCGCTGACTATTCGCAGTGCACTGCAGCCACTGTTTGGTCGAGCCATGTCAGGCAGTGCAGGTAATGTTGTGGATATAGTGGCGATTCTTGCGACCATTGTTGGCCTGAGTGTCACCATAGGTTATGGCGTATCTCAGCTTGCTTCAGGATTTTTCAATATTAGTGGTGCCGAGTGGCTGGTGGATAACAGTGGCAGGCCGACTTTGATCGCTCAGCTAGTTGGCTTAGTGCTTATTATCAGCGCGTCCTGCTTGTCGGCCATGTCAGGACTGAAAAAAGGTATCAAGTGGCTGTCGAATATTAATATGGGATTGTCGGTTTTTGTTATCGCCTTCTTTGCCATATTTGGCGCGACCTTCTTTGCCCTACAAACTTTTTTCTATGCTATCTGGGACTATCTAGTGGCAATGCCGGCTATGTCGACCACCGTATGGTCAGGCGGTGGTGAAGACCCGTCTTCCGCACTGCAGGGCTGGCAGGGTGCTTGGACTATTTTCTACTGGGCTTGGTGGATTGCTTTCGCACCCTTTGTAGGCCTGTTTTTAGCCCGCGTATCTCGCGGCCGCACCATCCGTGAATATGTGATTGGCGCGATGATTATTCCCTCGTTGATCTGTCTGGTTTGGTTTTCATTTGTCGGCGCCACAGCGATTGATCTGGAATTGTCTGGGGTTGCCCAGGGGACGATTGTTAATGCGGACATTTCTGCCCAGTTATTTAAAACTATTAACCTGATTCTAACGCCTGAACTGGCGGTTGCCCTGTCAGTGGTCATCGTTGTCTTGTTGATGACCTTTCTGGTCACCTCGGCAGACTCTGGAATTCTGATTATAAACACCCTTGCCTCTGGTGGTAATCAAAGCCAAAAACAGGCAAAGCATGTGATTATCTGGGGGGTAATTTTTGCGTTGTTGATTGGCGCGCTGCTATCTGCTGGTGGCATGGATGCGCTGAGGTCGGTGATGATTATTGGTGCGCTGCCGTTTTCAGTGGTGATGGCATTGATGGCGATTTCGTTGGTGAAGACATTATTGAGTGAAGAGACGAAATAAGCTTAATAGGTGTCAGGGTTGGGCACCTTAAAGTTAGCATTATTGAGTCTTACAAAGGCTTCGAATTGAAGTCATGCAAGTTTTGGATAGCTATCTATCAAAGGGGAATCTGCCCCTAAGGCTAAACTGCATTAATTAGTGGGTGATGCGACAAAAATAGATGGTAGCTACGGGCGGACTTGAACCGCCGACCCCAGCATTATGAATGCTGTGCTCTAACCAGCTGAGCTACGTAGCTATAAAGTACAGATACCCTGTAATAGGGGCGCGCATTTTGGCTACAGATGGGGTATTTGTCAATAGCTTCAAGCGTCTTTGATAACAAAGCCGCAACTCGACCTGCGGTGCTTCTTGTTGTGATCTACATCACACTTTTATTAAATCTAAGTCTCTATTTTCTGAACTGATAGCTAGGTCATTCATTCTGGCGAAAACTTTCTCATAATAACTGCAGCCTCTGACCGGGCTATGTCAAAACTGTCTGGACCAACATGGTTTGCTATTGCTTAAGCCAGGATGTCCAGAAGTCTCTGTGTTTTATAATAGATGTTGGTCTTAAATACAGGCGGCAGTGGAGATATATCTCGGTCAGAGGTCTTTTTATGCCCGTCTCTAATGAGGTCTCTTGCATTCCTCAGGCCTATCAATTGTTGTAGATAATCCGATAAATTCTGCAGGCTAAATCGTCTGAGATATACAAGTCGCCGCTGGAATTTTCAGTAATATGCACAGCTCTGCGGATCACAGCGTTATGGCTTAGAAAGTCATGCATTGAAATCGCTGCTGTAGATCGCTCTCTGCTGATTCCAGCGCAAAGCAATAGAATGTATCTGTCTAAGCTAGAACGGTTCCAGGAGCCATTTAAGGCGGCTAGCGAGCCGGGTTTGACTTGCCCAGGGCGGTCAACATAGATCCACCGACTACTAAGGCGGCACCGCAAAGAGTGAGTAGGGTGATGGGTTCTACCACAAGCCCAGGTATGGGGATTAGATGCACAGTGGTTACTGTAACCATGGGTGTTAGAGCTAAGAGGGCGCTGACTTTTGAGGCTTCGATATGGGCCATTGCCTCTGCAAAACTGCCATAGGCGATCAGGGTATTTAAACCGCAGAAGACTAGGAGTCCCCACTGAAGGTTGGACAGCTGGGGCAGTTCGGAAAAGTCAGCAAAGGGTAAAAATGCCAAGGTTCCGATCCAGTAAAACACCACCATGGTTTCTTGAGAGCTAAATTGTTGCAGCAAGAATTTTTGCATGATGGCATAGCCTGTCCACACCAATGCGGCGACCAATATCAGCATAACGCCAATGCCATAGGCATTTACGGCGATAAAAACATCATAAAATCGCGGGGAGAAAAACACACAGAGACCGGTGACGAAGCTAATGCAGCCGAGCCATTGAAGCTTTGAGAGGCGCTCACCAAAAACCCAGATGCCGCTGAGTAAGAGCATCATGGGAGCGGCTTGAATAACAATCTGTGCTGCTTCCGCAGTGGTCCGCTCTAGACCTAGAATATACAGGGCGTAATTTACTGTGAGTAATAGACCTGTTCCTAGCATCTGCAAAAATAATCGCGGTGATTGCAGTCTGCTGAACAACGACAGTCCACTAACGTGTCGGCTGCGCAAGAGGATATAGGGCGTGAGCAGCAGTGCTGCCAGGGCAAAGCGAAAAAAAGTGGTGGTAATTGGGTCGAGGGTCTCCATTACACCTTTCAGTGCAATGGGCAAAACACCCCACAGGATAGCAGTGGTCAGGGCTAGGAGAAGTCCAAACTTCCAGCGCCCTGAGACCATGCTCATAATACTCTAGACATTAAAGCGGAAGTGAATAACGTCGCCGTCTTTAACGATGTATTCTTTACCTTCGAGGCGCCATTTACCGGCATCCTTTGCGCCTTGCTCGCCATTGCCGGCGATATAGTCGTCGTAGCCGATAATTTCAGCACGAATAAAGCCTTTCTCAAAATCAGTGTGGATCTTACCCGCACTCTGTGGCGCGGTGGCACCCACAGGAATGGTCCAGGCGCGAACTTCTTGAACGCCTGCGGTAAAGTAAGTCTGCAGGTTGAGCAAGTTGTAGCCGGCGCGAATAACCCGGTTGAGGCCTGGTTCCTGCATGCCCATCTCTTCAAGGAACTCAGCTTTTTCGTCGTCTTCCAACTCGCTGATTTCGGCTTCAAGTTTATTACAGATCGGCACTACCACTGAGCCTTCAGCTTCGGCTATAGCCATAACTGTATCAAGATAAGGATTGTTTTCGAAACCCTCTTCATCGACGTTGGCAATATACATGGTCGGCTTTAGGGTCAGCAGGCTGAGCGGCTTGAGTACGGCGAGCTCGTCGTCAGTCAATTTAAAGGATCGCAAGGGCTTGGCTTCATTGAGGTGCGGGAGAATTTTCTCCGCGACCGCTTTGATTGCAACTGCATCCTGATCTTTGCCTTTGGCGGCTTTTGCTGCGCGTAAGATCGCTTTCTCTACTGTATCTAGATCTGCCAGGGCCAGTTCGGTGTTGATAACATCTATGTCGTCTGCTGGGCTGATAGTGCCTTCAACATGGATGACGTTTTCATCGTCAAAGCAGCGCACCACGTGAGCGATTGCGTCGGTTTCACGAATAGTACCCAAAAACTTATTACCCAGGCCTTCACCTTTAGAGGCGCCGGCAACCAGCCCGGCAATATCGACAAATTCCATGCTGGTGGGAACTATGCGTTCAGGTTTAACGATCGCGGAGATCAAATCCTGGCGTGGATCGGGAATCGGCACAATGCCGGTATTTGGCTCAATGGTACAAAAGGGGAAATTTTCCGCGCTGATGCCCGCTTTGGTAAGCGCATTAAAAAGAGTGGATTTACCCACGTTAGGTAAGCCAACAATTCCGCAGTTAAAACCCATTTTATAATCCTTGTGCTAGTGTCTAGCGTTATTGTTGCACAGTATGGAGTGCTGTCATGGCGCGTTCCCATTGACCGGCTATGGCCAGTGGCAGAGTGCGCAGAGCATCATCAATACTGTTAGAAATTAGTTGTTGATCTGAGGGTGAGGCTTTTTTAAGCACATAGTCCGCGACCTGACGGGCGTCGCCTGGATGGCCAATGCCAATTCGCAGACGGGCAAAGCTTTTATTGTTACCCAGGCTCTGAACAATATCACGCAGACCATTGTGGCCGCCGTGACCGCCACCTTTTTTAAATCGTGCTGCACCGGGCGCTATATCGAGCTCATCGTGAACCACCAAGATGGCTTCCACGGGCACCTGATAGAAACGTGCCAGAGCTGCAACTGACTGACCGCTGCGATTCATAAAGGTAGTGGGGATAAGCAATCGGATGTCGCGACCATCAATGTTGATTTTGGCAGTATCACCAAAAAACTTTGATTCGTGTTTCAGCGTGGTGTGATAACTTTTAGCTAATTCCAGAACCAAGTCGGCCCCGGCATTGTGACGCGTCCGATCATAGTTAGGGCCGGGATTTCCCAGCCCCACGATTAACTCTACGGGCGTTTCCAATGTCAGGGCCTACTCAGGTTGGCAATGTGAAGATTACTCTTCGCTTGCCGATCCATTTTCACTTTCAGGTGCTGCAGGTGCGGTGTCATCTTCGACTGGCGCGGCCTTAGGCTTGTTGATGCTGACGATTGGTAAATCGTGATCAGGACCGTGGCTCAATGCAACACTGGATACACCTTTAGGGAAGGTGATGTCAGAAATATGCAAGGTCTGGCCAAGCTCAACTGCTGACATATCAACTTCGATGTACTCAGGCAGATCCTGTGGCAGGCAGCTAATATCAATTTCAGTCATGGTGTGGGCAATGATACCGCCACCGACTTTAACGCCAACACAGACATCTTCGTTGGTGTAGTGAAGCGGTGCCTTGGTGTTCAGCAGAGTGGTCTTGTTAACGCGGAGAAAATCCATGTGCAAGATAACTGGCTTGATTGGGTGACGCTGCACGTCTTTCAGGATTACGTCCTGTGACTTGCCGTCGATATCCAGGGCAATAACGTGTGAGTAAAAGGCTTCGTTCTCG
>Ga0307488_10000725_pt1 | contig 27421 bp, 17 predicted proteins | sample SB02metaG_FD_202248 | JGI IMG/M metagenome (GOLD analysis project Ga0307488, IMG submission 202248) | Sea-ice brine microbial communities from Beaufort Sea near Barrow, Alaska, United States - SB 0.2 | ecosystem: Environmental > Aquatic > Marine > Coastal | place: USA: Alaska | collected...
TTCGATGATGATTAAGTATCTGGCCTACCTTCCAGAGATTACCGCGTGTAACTTGCGTGCTGAGAAAGCAGAAAAACTTGCTGCAAGCACTGATGCCAGTGCTTAGTCATTGCTCACTTTAAAAGTTGCCCAGTGGTAGTTCGGTGGTTTGCTTCATGGTTTCCATTACGAAGCTAGAACTTACATCAAATAGGTCAGCTTTAATTAGTTGCTTATACAAGTCGTCATACCCTTTCATGTCAGCGACCACAGCTTTAACCAAGTAATCTAAATCTCCGCTCATTCGGTAAACTTCTAAGACACCAGGGATTTTCTGGGTCACCTGTTGAAATTTGTTGGCCCATTTAGCATTGTGTTCGTTAGTGCGGATAGAAATATAGACCGTCAGGGATAGGTTGAGCTTCTCTGGATCAAGAATTGCGACTCTGCCTTTGATAATCCCGTCTGAGCTCAGCTTTTGCAAGCGTCGCCAGCACGCAGATTTTGAAATCCCAATTTTTTCTGCGAGCTCTCCTGCGGACAAAGAAGCGTCGCTTTGGATGTGTTCAAGAATAGCTCGATCCTGCTTATCCATATGTTTGTCTCTGCTTTATTTAATATTTCGCAATAAAGTACCACTTATTATCAAATAGCTGAAACAAAAATGCATTAATGATGTGGTTATTGGCACTATTAGGAACAATGTTTCTGTTTAGATGGGATAACATTCCTTCTCACTTACCGGAGTTGGATTATGAGCGCCGAATTGATTTCCAAAATCAGAGAATCAGTCATAGGGGAAAGGCAGTTAATCCCTACCAGCTTCGGCATGAAGCCTTTGATCTATGCGGATTACACTGCCTCTGGCAGATCGTTAGCTTTTATCGAGGATTTCATTTCCACTCAGGTGCTTCCGTTCTATGCTAACACTCATACAGAAACGTCCTTCAGTGGTGCACAGACAACGGCCTACCGAGAGCGAGCTCGAGTTTCTATCCGTGGCGCGGTCAATGGAAATAGTGATGATCAAGTAATATTCTGCGGCGCAGGCGCTACTGCCGCTATTAACAAATTAATCGACATACTGAATTTACGTCTTCCGGCGGAGTTGAGTGAGCAGTATCAGTTATTGGATCAGTTGCCGGCTGACTCTCGTCCGGTGGTTTTTATTGGGCCTTACGAGCACCACAGTAATGAAATACCCTGGCGTGAATCGATCGCTGACGTTGTTGTGATTCCGTTAACCGATACGGGCAAGTTAGATGACTCCAAGCTGGAAGAAGAGTTAATAAGATACAGTCAGCGCCCTGTGAAAATAGGTAGCTTTTCAGCTGCATCGAATGTCACTGGTATTAAAACTGACGTCGATAAAGTGGCATCTTTGCTTCACAGTCATGGCGCTGTTTCTTTTTGGGATTATGCCGCCGCAGCCCCCTACGTTGGCATTAATATGAACCCGCATGACAGCAGTTGTGCAAAGGACGCTGTGTTTTTGTCGCCTCATAAATTTGTCGGTGGTCCGGGAACTCCCGGAGTATTGATTGTTAAAAAGCAATTGCTGAAAAACAAGGTGCCAGCAATGCCCGGTGGCGGGACGGTGTTGTATGTTACTCCAGAGGATCACCAGTTTATTGATAATCATGAGCGCAGAGAAGAGGGCGGCACTCCTGCAATTGTTGAGTCGATTAGAGCTGGGCTGGTTTTTCAGCTCCAACAGGCTGTGGGCACTGACAAGATAGAGGCGTTAGAGCATAGCTTTAAGCAAAGAGCGCTGGCGCGTTGGCAGCAACATAGTAATATTGAGATATTAGGCAATACAGATGTGGAGAGCTTGTCTATTTTCTCCCTGCGCCTAAAGCACGGCGACATGGATTTACACTATGGTTTTGTGGTGGCGCTGCTGAATGACCTTTTTGGCATTCAAGCGCGCGGAGGCTGTTCTTGTGCAGGGCCTTATGGGCACGATCTTTTGGGAATGGATATGGCCTACAGTCGCGCTCTCGAAGCGCAGCTAAGCAAGGGCCATATGGTATTGCGTCCCGGCTGGGTTAGGCTGAATTTTAATTATTTTATTGATGAGACCACCTTTGAATATCTGGTAAGTGCGGTAGAGCTTGTCGCTAACTATGGCTGGCGCTTATTGCCTTACTATCAGTTTGATGAAGAAAGTGGGACATGGCGCTTTCAAGGTAAAAAAATGCAGCTAAATTCAGAATTTTGCATTGAAGGCTTGTTTAATTCGAGTAACGCTCCTGAATTCGCCGAGCCGGATCTGCTTGGCGAATTTTCAAGTTTAGCGGTCATCGAATTACAGAAAACTTTCAGGAATGATATTCAGTATTCAATGGAGCTTCCTGAGGAAGTTGATAAGTTGCGCTGGTTTGTCTTGCCCCAAGAGGTTGCCCCTGATCCAGTTTTGGAGATGGCTAGCTGATGCGTCAATCTATTTTACTGCGGCAGTTGTTCGACCGAGAGTCCTATACTTATACTTATTTGATGGCAGATCTAGACGCAGGCGTGGCCTTATTAATTGACCCGGTGGAGGATTGTTTGCCAGGTTATCTTCAGTTATTGACCGAGTTGGATCTGACGCTTAAGGTCGCTATCGACACCCATTGCCACGCAGATCATATTACTGCTTTGGGGCAGTTGCGTGAAGAAACAGGTTGCGAAACTATTGTAGGCACCCCCTCAATGATTGAGTGTGCTAGTCGCTTTATTGGTGATGGTCAGAGCATTGGTTGTGGCAGAATTTCTCTGCGGGCTATTTACACTCCGGGCCACACCGATGATTCCTATTGCTATTACTTAGAAGGCGAGCACCCGGTGGTATTTACTGGGGACACTTTGTTGATTCGTGGCACCGGCAGGACTGATTTTCAAAACGGATCTGCTGAAGATTTGTATAACAGCCTGTTTAATAAGTTACTGACTTTGCCATCTGATACGGTTGTTTATCCTGGGCATGATTATAAAGGTTGGAGTCAATCTACAATCTTTGAGGAGCGTCGCTGGAATCCGCGATTGCAAGTTGGAACTTGGGAAGAATTAGACTTGATATTAAGCAAGCTTAACTTGGGAGATCCTAAGTTGATGGATGTGGCTATACCTGCCAACCTGAAGTGTGGTCGGAAATTGTTCATCTAAGGTTTGTGCCAGCCACTAGCGGGGTATAGACAGGATTTTTTTTCGGGGTGTTTCCTACAAGGTTATTTGCAAGCTTAAGTAATCGGTTTTCGATAAATGGGTTTTTTCTGTTTTAGCCCAGCCCAACCTCGGCCGATACCGAGTTCATTCTAGCTATTGCTGTCTCAAAACACGTTAGTGCAGTTTCTGTAATATTAATAGCCGCTATGCTGAGTTTGGATCAGTGTCACCATTAAGCTCAATTTGATGGTTGCTGTACGCATTGCGTCAGCAGCTATCCCTGCATTACCGAGCTGGGAATAATTCCCCTAATTCTCATCGCTGGAATTGTGCTGATAAGTTACGCTGTGAATAATGTAGGGTACGAAGAACCTTAGGTAAAGACGCGCCTTAGACAAGGATTGCCTTGGGTAAGAATACCTGAGGTAAAAGTACCTTGGTAAAAACTACCGTGGTTAAAGCTAAAGTGATTAAAAGTGCTCTAATAAAAGAAGGTTGCCAGTTCCTGTCGCTTACCTAGGATGTAAAAGCTCTCTCGTCAGTAGGGTAGGAAGCTCTTAAGGGCTGGTAGATCTCCTTTACAGGACTTGCCGGGGCTATGATAAAAGTATTTATATCTGGGATTAAAGCTGAAGAGCCTGATCTTGCTGCAGGTGCGGTAAGCTCAGGTTCTTCAGCGGTAGTATTTTAGAGGTGCATGACTGAGTAAGTTCAGTCAGCAGTTTAGCCTGTGGCTTTAAGCTCGTCTTGATGCAGGGCAGTGACAGCATCAACATAGCTATAGCCAAGGGCTTCAGCTACGGCTTCGATAGTCACCATGCCATTGTGCACGTTTAGTCCGTTGCGCAAATTAGCATCATCCATAAGCGCAGTCTTATACCCTTTGTTCGCCAAAGTGAGTACAAACGGCATAGTGGCATTGTTCAGCGCGAATGTGGATGTTCTAGCCACTCCGCCGGGCATGTTTGCTACACAGTAATGAATTACACCATCTACTATATAAGTCGGTTCTGCGTGGGTCGTGGCTCGACTCGTTTCAAAACAGCCACCTTGATCGATAGCTACATCCACAAGCACAGAGCCTTTCTTCATAAGTGATAGCATTTCGCGAGTTACTAATTTCGGTGCTGCCGCGCCGGGTATAAGAACAGCGCCTATAACGGCATCTGCTGTTTTTATTTGATTCTCAATGGTTTCGGTAGTTGAGAATAAAGTCTTTATTCGGCCATCGAACATTTCATCAATTTGCTTAAGTCGCGGGATTGATCGATCAAGAATGGTGACGTTCGCGCCTAGGCCAATTGCCATGCGTGCAGCATTAAGTCCTACTACGCCACCACCTATAACCACTACGTTTGCAGGTTCTACACCCGGAACTCCGCCTAATAATACACCGCTACCTTGTTTGGATTTTTCTAGGCACACAGCAGCTTCTTGGATTGACATTCGTCCAGCAACTTCGCTCATTGGAGCAAGCAGGGGTAGCCCGTTGTTGGCGTCGGTTACTGTTTCGTAAGCAATACAGGTCGCGCCGGAATCAACAAGCAATCGCGTTTGTTCTGGGTCTGGGGCGAGGTGTAGGTAAGTGAATAGAATCTGACCTTGCCTGAGCATTTTGCATTCAGCGTGCTGTGGTTCTTTTACTTTTACTATCATGTCAGCGCGAGCGAAGATTTCAGCGGCGCTATTCACCAGCTCTGCGCCAGCTGCAACATATTGATTGTTTTCCAGCCCTATAGCCGTGCCACAATCGCTTTCAACAATTATGCTGTGGCCTTTCGCTTTGAGTTCGCGAACAACAGCTGGTGTGAGTCCTACTCGATACTCATGATTCTTAATTTCTCTAGGGACACCGATTAGCATGTTTAAGTTCCTCAATTTCTATCGTTGGATGTAGGGTCTGATGGCGGCGATTATACTGAGATGCTGTCAGAGGATCTTCTTTATAATGCTAATTTATTAGTTGATTTGACTGTCATAATGGTAATAAACAGAAAAAAACGCTACTATATGTAAATGATAATAGCTAAACCACTGTCTAGAATAGATAAAAAAATCCTCCGCGAGCTGCAGCTAGACGGCCGAATCAGTTTTACCGAGCTAGCGCGTCGGGTAGGGCTAACGACAACCCCGTGTTTGGAGCGTGTTAAACGAATGGAGCGTGAAGGGGTGATCCAGGGTTACACTACACTTCTTGATCCGGTAAGCCTGCAGGCGGCGCTAGTCGTCTTTGTGCAGATCCGACTGAGCCGCACATCACAGAATATTTTTGCCAAGTTCAAGAAAGCCGCAATGGCGCTGAACGCAGTGCAAGAGTGTTATTTAGTGTCGGGAAATTTTGATTACTTGATTAAGGCGAGAGTGGCTGACATGAATGCGTACCGAATTTTGCTGGGTGACACTTTACTGACTTTGCCGGGCGTTCAGGAATCGACTAGTTATGTGGTGATGGAAGAGGTAAAAGAAACGCTCAATGTGCAGATACCGGAGTAGACCGGCATGCACATTGAGCATTAGTATGCGTCTAGCGGGTGCCTCTAGAGCCTGAGGGTGGGCGTTGTTGTACTTTTGGTAGGCTGCCAATCATGCCGTCTGGGCGAGCTGCCGCCAGCATGCGCTGGTATCCGGGTCGAGCCATAACTCGCTCTTTCCAGGCAGCAACGTTTGGAAACATAGTCTCGTCAACCAGTCCAAGAACAGTTGCTACATTCAATGGAAACACCATCATAATGTCTGCGGCTGAAAACTCGTCTCCGCCAAAGTATGGATTTTCACTTAAAAAGTTCTCTGTAAATTGCACAACGGCTTCACTATCGACTAAACGCGAACGTGTCTCTGGTGGCTTGATGCCCCAAGCACGGTAGTCGCTGAATAGGCGCGCTGCCAATGATCCTTCTGCGTAATGCATCCACATAAGATAAGTTACATATTGATCGCTATTCAAGGCTGGCTTTAGCTTGTCAGGTGCATGTCTGTCTAGAATTAGTTCCATGATGGCGCCAGACTCAACGATTATTTGGTCGCCGTAAACGACTGTTGGAGCCATTGGCATTTCGTGACCAAGATCTCTTATCGCCGCCATCGACGCCCCAAGATCACCGCGGGTGTATACCAGTTCATAAGGCAGCTCAAGCTCTTCCATTAGCCAGACGATGCGTTCAGATCTGCGTCCTTCTAAGTGGTAAATGGTAATGTCAGGAAGCGGCATCGCGCCAGTTGAACCAGTTTGAGCTTGGGCGGTGTTCATGAGGCAGCATAAAGTTGCAGCGGCAAGTACGAGTTTGGACATGCTTTTTCTCCGATAGCATTGGCTGTGGATTGAATTCAAATGAGCTTAGACCGGCGACATATGAATGTCTACAACATAGCGCCCAGCTGTTGCTTGAGGCGGGTATACGGGTTATTAATAACTGGTAAGCATAGATGCCGTTGTAAAATTCTAATTTTTTCAGGATTGTAAGGAAACCTGTTATGAATTATTCAGCTAAACAGTGGGTGAGGGTTTTATTGCAGTGTTCAGCTTGCGGGTCTGGTTTTATTGCTTTTGTATTTGCAGCGCTAAATCATGCAGTCACAGCCAGTGTTACCATGAAAACTAGCTTAGGATCGATGGAAATTGAGCTCTACGGCATTGCTGTACCGGGTCACGGTCACGGTAGCGATTTTTTTGAAGCACGTAGAAGAGGATTACTTTGATGGGGCAGAGTTTTATCGAGTGGTGACTTTACCTTACGATAACGGCAGTCCTAAAATCGAAGTGATACAGGGGGCTGAACAATTTTAAGAGAACCCATTTCCTCCTATCAACCATGAAACTACCGAGTTCTCTGGCATTGCGCATATCGACGGGGTTATCTCGATGGCAAGGGGAGGGGTGGGCTCAGCCACATCAGAGTTTTTGTCTGTATCGGTGATCAGCCTGAGCTTGATTTGGGCCAACCCTGCAACCAAGATTTGCAGGGATTTGCGGCTTTTGTCAATGTTGTAAAAGGGATCGATATAGCGAGGCAGATAAATGCTTCGAGTGGAGATGCAGCTGCTGGTGAGGGTTATGCCGCCGGTCAAATTTTAGTTACCTCAATTACTATTATTGCAGTGAGCGATAAGTAACGAGCCTAGACAGGATAGTGCTTAAGGGCAATTAATTCTATGCAGCGCCTTAAAAGGTGATGGAAACTTATGAAAATTCGATTAATCATAACGCTAAACCTTTTCTTCTTATCCGGTTGTGCTGGCCACTCGATGCCACCTTTACAATTGCAGGAGGCCACCATCGGTCAGCTCCATTCTTTGATTGATTCAGGTCAGTTTAGCTGTACAGATATTGTTGCAGCTTACATAAGAAGGATTGAGGCTTATGATAAGACCTCTGGCATAAACGCAATCACTCAGCTCAATCCAAATGCTCTGGCTACAGCAGCCCAGATTGACGCATCGATCGCTCTGGATGAGGTGCAAGGGGAGCTAGTCTGCGCACCTATTGTGGTAAAGGACAATTTCGACACGTTTGATATGGAAACTACCGGAGGATCGATTGCTTTAAAGGGCAGTATTCCTCCGGATGACGCCTTTATGGTTTCAAAATTACGTGAAGCAGGGGCTATCATAATTGCTAAAACAAATATGGCCGAATGGGCTTTCAGTCCTCGCGAATCGGTTTCGTCTTCCTATGGCCGGACGGCTAACGCCTATGACATAAATTATGTGCCGGCCGGTTCCTCCGGTGGAACAGCGTCAAGTGTTGCGGCAAATTTTGCCGTAGCAGGCATGGGCAGCGATACGGGCAATTCAATCCGTGGCCCGTCATCGCACCTGGCGCTGTTTGGCATTCGCTCGACTATCGGATTGACAAGCCGCGATGGTGTTATCCCCTTGGTGTTTGATAGAGATATTGCAGGACCCATGGCAAGAACGGTAGAAGACGGGGTAAGGCTTTTTAACGTGGTTGCGGGATATGATCCTGCTGACACGCTTACCTTGCCAAACAAGCGTGAGCAAGATTATCGTACTTTTCTGCGCAGCGATGGGCTGCGAGGTAAACGTATTGGGGTGCTGCGCAGTCTAGTTGATTATGAAGATGCTGATGATGAAATTATGCAGTTATTTTTGTCAGCACTAGAGGAATTGAAGCTGGCTGGCGCCATCATCATTGACCCTGTTGCAATAAGGGATTTTAGTGAATTAAGTGAGAAAATCCCTTTCTGTGCGCGCTTTAGATACGATGTCGGGCGCTATTTTAAGTCGTTGGATAATCCTCCACTACTTGATGTTAATGATGTGCTTAGCAGGAATGAGTATGCTGAAGAAACGAAAGACTCTTTGGAATTCTTCTCGCAATTTCCTCTCGATGTCAGTCCTGATGATTGGGATGAGGAGTGCGACACCTGGCCCAACAATGCATTGCGAAACCAACTACTCGAAAATGCCATAGCAGCAATGGATGCCGAAAATATTGATGCTTTTGTTTTTCCAACATGGTCGAACCCGCCGGCGAGAATTGACCATGCTGATGAAGAATATAAAGGCGATAACAATCAGCTGCTAGCCCCGGATGCCGGCTTGCCCGCAGTAACTGTGCCAATGGGTTTTTGGCAGGACAGGCTGCCGGCGGGCCTACAATTTGTCGGTCGTCCATATGCGGAAGGCATCTTGATTGAGCTAGCTTATGCTTATGAACAGGCAACAATGCACCGGCGCCCACCTCCTGGTTTTGCTGAGCTTGATTGATCGATTTTCTTGATCTGGTTGGTGGGTGCTAGATAGTGTGACTGCTAGAGCCAGCAGTCACACTATCTACGAATTGCTGATCCACAAGGTTTGGTAGGGCTCTAAAGACAGCTGGCTGCCAAGGTCTGATAAAATTTCTTCGCTGATTAGATCTCTCCAGGTATCCGTGCTTATCAAATTGATATCCGAGAGATTAATGAGCTGTACTTCAGTGGTCACATTGCTTAAACAAAAAACACTTTGGTCTCGGTTCATGCTTTGCCGCCAGAAAGCAAACACAGCGGTGCCAAGGTGCAATGTAAACTGCGTAGCATTGGGATGAAAGGCACTCTGGTTTTTACGAATCTCGAGTAGCCGACACAGTTCTTCGAAGACTTGAGCTTGATCGGATTTCTGATTAGCTAGGGTTTTTTCCAGTTCCTTAACTTGCCAAATATGGCGATTGATTGAACGGTTTCGGCCAGTGTGTTTAAGTCTGCCAAAGTCATTACGAGAGCCGAATAAACTTTGTATGTAAACTGCAGGAATGCCTTCCAGAGCCAGCATGATGACGTGGGCACAAATAAATCGTTGTTGCCCCCATTGATCCTCGCCTGATGCAATGGTGCCTTTGAGCGCGTCGTACAAGGTAATATTAAGCTCGTAGGGTTTATCGTACCCTTCTCGAGCTTTGCGCATAGTGATTTTGCCGCCAAAGCTTTTAATTGTTTCTACTAGCTGATCACGTTCATTATCATTAATAAGCCCATCAAGTGGTCGCAGGCCGATACCATCATGGGACGCTATGAAATTTAGATAAGCGGTGCCTGACTGCGCTGGCGGCATGCTCATCATCCAGGTTTTAAGATGTCTACAATCGCCGCTAAGAAGGGTGTATAACAAAAGAGGAGGCAAAGAAAAATTGTAGATAATGTGTGCTTCATTGGCGTTGCCAAAGTAGGTAAGGTTCTCCCTGTTTGGTACATTACATTCGCATATAAGAACCACTTCAGGATAAAAATGTTCGATCAGCGTGCGAAGCAATTTGATGATTTCGTGAGTCTGCTGAAGGTGGATGCAAGGTGTACCTGGCTCTTTCCAGAGAAACGCCACAGCATCCAGCCGAAAGATTGCCACACCGTGGTTAAGATACTTTCGAATAATTTTTACAAACTCTAGCAGCACTTGTGGATTCTTAAAATTTAGGTCTATTTGATCTGAGCTAAACGTGCACCAAACATGGCGCTTGCCATCTGCTGTATCGACCTCTTTTAAAAGGGGAGAATTTCTTGGCCGAACGACTAGGCTATAGTCATCTTCTGGGTTGGCTTGGGCAAAGTAGTCTTTCCCCGGGTCCAATCGCTTCTTAAAATTATCAAACCATTTGCTTCGGCTAGACATGTGATTCAATACTAGGTCGGACATCAGTCGATAGTCTTTACCGATGGCCTCAATATCCTCCCATTCGCCAAGGGATGGGTTGACCTCCAGATAATCCATGACGGAGAAACCATCGTCGGAACTGAACGGAAAGAAAGGAAGTATATGGACAGATTTGATACTGTCTTTCAAATATTTATTAAGGAAGTTATGCAGCGTATGCAGAGGCAATTCACCATCATTCATGATGCTGTTGCCATAGGTGATGAGTATGCTGTCAGTTTCGTCCCAGTTGTTATGATGAGGCTCGGGGAGTTGTAAATTGCGCCCTAGGCCCATCTCTGCAATTAGATGGGACACATAGGTATCATCTTTCAGCATCGGGTAGATAAATGATATGTGCTCACTAACTCGACGTTCTAATTCTTTCTGTTGAGCTTCTGATTCTTCCATGACTAATTCTTACCTTCTTTCGCCTTTAAACTCCTCGTTATCAGCTTCGACCGCGACTTTAAGCTGATCGAGTATGTCGGGTATTGCGCTAATTACGCGGTTCCAGCTAGGAATAAATGGTTTGTCCATGGGCTTTTCTAGAAAATAATCGCCTGCAGCCATAATGTTGCTTGCAAACAGTTCGACGGACTGTTCTTCTTTATGTCGATCAAACTCTAATCCATTAATAATAGCATCATTGTGATAAGTGTCTATGAAGTCCAATGCTATGCGGTAGTAGGTCGCCTTGATGGTGCGAAATTTCTCTGTTGAGAAGACATCACCGTTGGTGGCAAGTTTTCTGAATAATGCTTTTGCGATATCGATGGTCATTTTGGAAAGCCCTTTCTCGGCGTCATCGGCAGAAAGGTCCTGGTGTTTATGATCATAGATGTCTGCAATGTCTGATTGACAGAGTCTGTTTTCTGCATAATTACGTTTCATTTCCGAAAGCACGCCAACTTCTAAACCCCAGTCGCTTGGTATGTGCAGGTCGTTTATAACATCAGAACGAATTGAAAACTCGCCCGCTAGTGGGTAGCGAAAGCTGTCTAGGTAATCCAAGAATTCATTTTGCTCACTCACTTTTTTCAAGGTCTTAATTAGTGGCGTCACAAAAAGGCGCATTACTCGGCCTCCGATTCGGTTGCCTGCGATTCTTGAATAATAACCCTTGCAAAAAACATAGCTAAAATTTGGATTCGCAACTGGGTAGATAAGGCGAGCGAGAAGGCTTCTGTCATAGGTGAGGATGTCGCAGTCATGAAGTGCAACCGCTTTAGCTCGGCCAGACGCTAAAACATAGCCATAGCAATACCATACGTTTCTGCCCTTGCCTAAGTGCGTAGGGGCCAAACCCAACTCTTGCAGTTGTTTATCAATTGCCAGAAGTCGAGGGCCATCGTTCCAAAGTACTCTATGATGTTGGGGCAGTTTGGAGAAATAATTTAACGCAAAGCGGTACTGCTTCTCATCTGCCCGGTCTAGGCCTATGACAATTTCGTTGAGGTAAGGGACAGAGGTTAGTTCTTGGACAATATTGGACAGAGCCGGACCTTCTAGTTCAGAAAACAACGAGGGTAGAACAAGCCCCATTGGCCTCTCGGCTTTAAAACCCTCAAGCTCGTGCTCCATGTGCTCGATTGGTCGCTGACCTAAGTTATGCAATGTCGTGATGATGCCGTTTTGGTGAAAATCACCCATGCCTTTGTCCTTTTTATTGAGTTGTGAGTTTATTGTGCAGAATGATTGCCCATACTTTTAAGTAGTCCTGAATCGTAGAGCTTGAGAATTTCGGTCATTGCATCTTGCCAGCCGGCTGGGCCGGGGCGCTTTGTTTTGATAACCTTATTTGGGCCGTTTAACCTAATGCGCTCAGATTTTGCAGATTTGATAACCACTGCTATATCAGCACTGTTGAGCATAGCTTCGTCATTGGGGCTGTCGCCAAGAGCGACGGTAATAAGGGGCTGACTTTTTGGGGGTGCAGGTTGCTGCTGAATCATCCAATTCATTGCATTACTTTTATCAAAGTGGCTCTGGATACTGAGAAATCTTCCGCCCTCAAGTAGTCTGAGGCCGAGCTGGGCAATCTGTTTCTCGAATTTCGCTCTGGCGTCAACGGAATCACGCCAAAGTATTGGTTCGCTGTATTGGCGGATTTTGGAAAGTTTGGCCTGCTCCTGACTTAAACCAGTTAGTTCGCTAATTTCGCGAGCCGACCAATCGTAGAAGCCAGTAAACAGATATTTCCCCTGTGCCCTCAAGCGATGAACTGCCTCCAGCCAAGTTTCTATGGGTTGACCAAATTCCCGAATTTCATTGGCCTCAGGCAGACATAGTGAAGCCCCATTTTCGGACACGAAGGCTTCACTAAGCCCCAGTTTTTTTTGCACAGCCTGAATTTCTTGGGCTGTTTTACTGGAATTAATGATGACCGGAATTCCCCTAGATCGAAGAGTCTGTAAAGCAAGTCTTGCTGGCTCTATGGAATAGGTTTCATGCTCCATAAGGCTGCCATCTAGGTCTGTAAAGACTAAAATAGGCATTTAATTTGCCGCTATTTGGTTCATGGTATTAATTGATTCAATAAATGCGCCAAAATTAGGTAAATGTTTGTGGTGTTTGAAAAGGATAGCCATAAATGTTTTTAACCTATTGATTTTATTATTTATAATAATTATTTACGATAGCGTAAAAACGTTTTCGCGCAAACTATGCCGTGGGGCTTGGCTCGGCCATCTTCAATATTTGATATTTTTGCACCAATAAAGGTCAAATTGGCAAGAGATAACGTAAGCGCTTACTAACATTTCTAGGTTCCGCAGCTAAGCTGCTAGGGGATACAAGCTGATTTTCTCTCAAAGTCCCCAGTCTATCTCTTGTTTGAGTGCCTAGGCTCCTGTGTTATGTTCATCTTGTTTCGAGCTCTTCGCCATCGGCTGTGGCCATTTACTCATCAAAAGGTCTCGTTTTCATTTGTAACAACTACTCGTCAAAGGAATTTGTATGTTACGCCTATTGCCAACCTTTCTAGTGATTTGGGGCCTACCAATTTCTGTATTGGCCGCAGAACACTCGATCGCACCTTCTACTGCCCACTTTCTGAATACCGATGTGTTCGAGCTTGAAGTGGTGACCGACCCGCAGATATCTCCGAACGGCAATCAAATAGTCTACGTTCGGCAGTCAAACGACATTATGATCGACCGGGCTAGATCAAACATATGGATTGTAGACAGCGACGGAGAGAATCACCGGGCGCTTCTTTCTGGTGCGCAATCCTATACCAGCCCAAGGTGGTCTCCATCTGGCGACCGCCTGGCTTACGTATCGAGTGAGGAAGGCCGCGGCCCTGAACTCTATGTTCGCTGGATGGATACAGGTCAAACTGCCTTATTGAGTAATCTTGCTGAGTCGCCTAGTGGGTTGTTGTGGTCGCCGAATGGAACGATGTTAGCGTTCTCGGCACTGGTCAAAAGCTCAAAAGGATCATTGGCCACCCCTCCAACAAAACCCGAGGGAGCCCAGTGGGCACCACCAGCAATAGTGATTGAGAGGCTTAAATATCGTTCAGACGGGAGCGGCTACCTAGAGCCTGGATATAATCAGCTATTCGTCATTCCAGCGGATGCAGGCAGCCCAAGACAGATCACGACCGGTGAATTCAATCATCAGGGAACCTTAGCGTGGTCTCCCAATGGGGAAAGTATCGTGCTGTCGAGCAATCGCAATATTGACTGGCGACTGAAAGGCCAAAATAGAGATCTTTGGTCGGTTTCAGTTGTCAGTGGCGAGATGGCTCAGTTAACCCAGCGAGATGGGCCAGACCACTCTCCAAGCTTTTCACCCGACGGGAAAAAACTCGTATTTCTCGGCTACGAAGATAAAAAGATGGGTTACCACAATACATTGGTTAGCTTGATGGACGTGGCAGATGGTTCAATCGAAAACCTCACTGCTAACTTAGATCGGTCAGTTAACACGGTGAGGTGGGCCGGTAGCTCAACTCAGCTGATGATTAGTTACGATGACTTTGGTAAGAAAAATATCGCTAGGCTTTCGATGGAAGGAGAGCTACAGCTACTTGTTCAAGATGTAGGAGGCGTTGGCATTAGTCGCCCTTACACAAGTGGTTCTTTTTCAATTGCGCTAAACGGAGCCATTGCTTATACGGCAGGTTCGGAACAACGTCCTGCAGATCTGGGTTTTGCTAATCGCAGAGGAACCCGTAAATTGACCAGTCTTAATGAGGATTTACTTGGGCACAAAACCTTAGGCGAGGTGGAAGAAATCAGCTGGCGTTCTTCGGTCGGAGATCACGATATATCTGGCTGGCTGGTGACCCCGCCGGATTTTGACCCTAGCCAAAAATATCCATTGATGCTGGAGATACATGGTGGCCCGTTTACCGCCTACGGCCCTCATTTTTCAGTTGAAGTACAGCTGTATGCAGCGGCGGGCTATGTGGTTTTATATACGAATCCACGTGGATCGACTAGCTATGGTTTCGACTTTGCCAATGAGATTCACCATGATTATCCGGGCCAGGACTATGATGATCTGATGTCCGGTGTCGATGCTGTTATTGAAATGGGGTACATTGACGAAGAACAACTTTTCGTCACAGGTGGCTCAGGAGGGGGCGTGCTCAGTTCTTGGATAATTGGTAAGACGAATAGATTTGCAGCTGCCGCGGTGGCAAAACCCGTTATTAATTGGGCGAGTATGGCCCTATACAGTGATATTCCAGAAGTCGTTGCTAGTTACTGGTTCGAGAAGCCACCGTGGGAAGATTACGAAACTTATTGGGAGCGTTCACCTTTGTCTCTTGTTGGAAATGTATCAACGCCAACTATGTTAATAGCGGGTGAGTCTGACATGCGAACACCAATGCCAGAATCAGAGCAGTATTATCAGGCTTTAAAGATGCGTGGTATTGATTCGGCATTAGTTAGAATCCCGGAGTCATTTCATGGAATAGCATCCCGGCCCTCAAACCTTATTGCCAAGGTGGATAATATTTTGGCATGGTTTGCTCGTTATAGAAGCGTTGCGCCTTAGGCTTACTAAAAGATGTCAAGGAGTTGCTGAAGAGGGGTTTTCGAAGACTGTGGTGAGTCGCTTTTGTAAAGAACCAGTCAATAGCCAGATCAGGTTTGGCTGAAATAGAATTAACCTATGCCTAAGGTTGAGAATAATAATTGCTTTGCGTAATTAATAACGACGTCTAATATTTTTATTTTAAAAGGAGTTTTTTAAATGACACGTGTTGTAAATAATTTGATCCCAATGCTGGCGTTAACTTGCCTTGCTTCAACTAGTTTTGTACCAATAGCATCAGCGCAAGAATTTCAAACCGGAGATCCAATTAGCTCGGTAGATGAAAGCGGCGAAAGGGTGTTCATGTCCGATAATGTAAAAGTCTTTGGTAGTTTCCATTTTTCTGAGAGCTGTACTTTTGATCCGCAGAGAAATCTTATCCTTGCTATGAATAATGGTGAGCGCGGTGATGGAACAGAAAATGATGGTTTTGTGTCTTTGATCAATCCCGATGGCAGTGTCCATACACCGAAATGGATAGGAGTGACTCGTGATGGCTTAGAGTTGCATCAACCATTAGGTAGCGCGATTAAAAATGGCGTACTTTATACCGTTGATACAGGCCATGTACGTTCTTTTGACTTGGCTTCGGGGCGGCCGATTAAATCGGTGCCTATTCCCGGGGCAACAATTCTAAATGGCATTGCGGTGACAGAAGATGGCACAGTCTACACATCGAACTCTCGCAATCCCCAAGTAGTTTATAAAGTGACAAGTGATGATGTTGTTTCAACGTTCGCAGAAGGCGCGCCGCTGGCAGTGCCGAATGGAGTTGCTATAGATACACAGGGCAATGTGGTTGTTGTTAACGTCGATGACAATGCCGTGATTACATTCGACTTGGATGGGAATGTGATAAACACGGAGTACTCAATTGAAGGAGGTAACGATGGAGTTGTCATTCTTGACGATGGGACTAAATATGTAAGCAGCGTTCGTTTTGGAAGCGTATCAAAAATTGAGCCGGGTCAGGATGCTGAGCTTATTGCGGCTGGTATCCCTAGCGCTGCATCAATGTGCTATGACTCAGTTCAAAATCAATTAGTGATTCCTCTAAATGGAAATTACGCTTTGGCTTTTATTCCTTTAAGCGATTAAGTCTTAATCTAACTTGAAAATCTGAGAGCGCAGCAGTAAGGTCTTTGCTGCGCCCTCAGTAATTTAAGGTGGCTAGGTGAGAACAACAGTTGATGCTGATTTGATTTCTTTCTTGAATTGCTGTCCCACTTTTAAACAAGCAGCAATAGGCATAGATAGATTTGAAAGCGGTTCGGTGAAGGCGCTATGGTAAGAAATGATATGGCTGGAGTAGCCATACTGATGTTGTTTTAGCTAATCGATGATCCTTTCGAGAATCTTCGTGAAAATTGTCATGAAAGTAATTAAAACGGGAAAGAGTACTAAAAGGAATTCATTTAGGGTTTTAAAGGAGGTGACGCTTAATTCAACCTCGGATTCTTAACGCCGGCTTTACATTTTCTTCAAATAGAAAGTGAAGCCTGACGTAAAGCGACAAGGAGTACCTTCAATGATTGTCGCTCAAGTAGCGTTGTTTAAGGATATGAAGTGGTTCTGATTTGTTCTTGTTTTCTTATTCTATTGCTCAACCGAGTAAATAATATCGACGCTTTGATATTCACCTGATTCGGCTTGGAGTTTTACACGGTCTGTAATCGAGTAATCCACAGTCACTTTAGATTGGCTGTCGAAAAGTCCTACACCGTAGCGAACAAAGATGTCCGGTGTTATGTACTTCCCGATTGTGAGAACACTGTTATTGATGTTGCCTGTATTACTAACCGCGAGAACGTCAAGACCCAGTTTGCTTCTTACCTGATTGGTTAGACCTGCACTGCTACTCAAGCCTAGGCGGCTAATAGCGCCAAGAAGGGCGTCACCGTCACCTTCTTGCTGACCTAATTGTGAAAAAGGGCGGCCGGTAACAAGCACCGAAATAATATCGCTATCTACTAAGGCCGGTGTGGAAAAAAGTTGGCTGTTGATATTTTTCAGGGTGCCATTCATTAGTACCCCAACTGTCTGGCCATTAACTTCTCGGGTGGCTTTTACATCTATTCCTGGATTGTCATAGGCACCAAAAAAGAGAAACTTACCCTGTTGAATAGCCAAAGATCTGCCGTACAACCGGTATTGGCCGTCTACTAGACTTAATTCGCCATAAGTTAGATTAGAGCCGTTGATCGATTGCTGGATATTCAAATTGCCGGCGAGTTTTGTTTTTATACCAAAACCGTTGAAGCTAACCTCGTCCCCCAATAAAATATCGACAGTGCCGGACAGTGGGATATCGAAAACTCTGGTATCGGATGCTGCTATTGATCTTGCTAGGTCGGGTCTTGAAGCAGGATAATTTACAATTACCACATCTTTGGAGACGTCAATCGCGGATGCCGGTAACTCTTCTAAAGTTAAGTTGAATATAGGGACGTTTAGATCTCCGTTTAGCTCAACCCTTTGGGAGTTTGCAGACAGAGTTAATGCCGGAGAGATTTCAAGTTGTAGATCTGGAATATTAATCAGCTGGAAATTACCGCCAGTGATTTCGGCTGTTAGCAGCCGCGCTTCAGTCAACGGCTCCAGCAATTCGCCTCGGTATTGAACCGAACCCGAGTTAGAACTTGCGGAGCCAGCGAACTGTATGGATGCCGAATTTAGGCTTGCTATGCTGGCTGAGATATCAGTTAGTGAGATACCGAGTCTGTTGAATGATACCGCACCGCCTTCCAGTTCCAAGGTTCCATTGAAGGAGGGTGATTTAATGCTGCCGCTGAGAATTACCTGCCCATTTAAGGCGCCATCGATGTTTGAGAATTCCGGTACAAAGGCTTCCAGCCAGCGCAGATCTTCAAGTCCGGCGTTTATGGTTCCTGTAAGTGCTTGGTTAGCATCGAGGTTAAATTCGCCGACTAGATCACCTCTGACATCTAGTTCACTGTCATCAATATTCTCACGGAGAAATGAGGCTTGTGCGTTGAGCTGCCACTGGCCCGTATTTGAGCTTCCCGTGAAGGTAAATACTTCCATAAAGTATTCTTGTGGTGTTACGAGGATTGCTTGTTCGGGGCTTCGCTCGCCTGCCTGTTCCTGAAGGCCAATAAGCAGGCGCGAATCATCGCTGCTCAGACTGAAGTCGAATACGGGTCCGCTACCTGGCTGCAACACCATTGAAAAATTGCCGTTAACTGCTCCGTTAACAGTGACGCCGGCAGGAAGTTTAGGTAACAAAAGAAGTTGCGATTCCAGAGGCTTGAAGCTCGAAGTAAAGTCGGCGTTAATTCCCTCATTAAATATCCTTAAGGGATAGTTTTCGATGCTACTGGTGGCTTGGAGGGTTCCATCTTGTTCTTGTTGCATGGAAATGCAGAGTGTTGTTTCTCGCTGGTTCCAGCAGCTGTCGCCGATGGTTATGGTGGAGTCGGAAAACTCGAGAGAGGATGGAGTTGCTATCCAACGGCCTACCACAGTCTCGGCGGATGCGCGCAGTAACCTTCCCTGCCAGGATGGAATATTGGGGCTGGATAAGTTTCCTGCAAGCTCTATCTCCATGTTTCCATAGTCTGAATTGGCGGCGAGGATAATCTGGTGGGCCGATTCAGTTCCAGTCACTCTAAGATTTAAAGCGGATAGTTTCTCGCTTCGTGAACTATCTGAATAGACCAAAGAATAGATGTCCAGTTGGCTTTGAATTTGGCCAGATATTCGCGCGAAACTGAGATTGAATTGGTCAATGGTTGATTCCTTATAAGCAAGGTTTCGTCCAGAGAGTTGCCCGCCAATATCTAAAGACGAAACGTCGCCGGTTAAGTTGCCTGTACCGATTAATTCGCCGGAAATATCATTAAATATCTCCTCTAAGGAATTCGCGTTTAGTTCCCAGCTAAAGTCCAGCTCATCGGCGTACACGCCGCTCAGAAGGAGCTCATTGTTCTGAGTATGGAGTTGGAGTTGATTTATCTCTATAGCGCCTTCGCCGAATTTTAGTGAGCCTTGGCCGGCCAGCGGATAAGCCTCCAATTGCCCGGTAAGTTCCTGAATAACTAAATTACCGGTAACTGCGTCTGCAAGGAAAGTGGAATCGAATGTGCCGGTGCTAAATACGTTGGTTAGGTCTAGCTGTTCAGGTAATTCGGTTAGAGAGGCGATGTTTTCTAGTTCAAAGACATAATTGCCGGAGAGATGAGTTGAAGCGCTCCAGTCGAGAACAGCTGCCCCTGACAAGGAATCGTTGTCTATAGAAAACGAGAAAAAACCGATGTCTATTGCTGAGTTCTTATAGATTGCTTGGGCATCAACATTTATTGTCGGCAAAAACTCAGTTAACAGTGTTGATTGTAAATCCAGAGATAACTCGGTGAAATCACCCTTAGATATCAATGCAACATCACTAAGCTCAAGCTGTGATTGGGACTGCGCAGGCAGGACTAAGCTGTCTGTCGAATGGACTAATTCAAACTCTAAGGGGCGGTCGAATAAGCCGGGAATGAATACGCCTGATGACTGTACGATAAAAGGGGCAAAGAGCTGATGTTCGACTTGTATCGAGCGAAGGTCCCCTTGTAGCTCTAGCTGTCCGGAAATCTCTTCAGCTTGATCATTTATTACTGTGTGATAGCTCCAAAAAAAAACCGACTGAAGCGGCTGATAGTCACCAAAGCCTAACCTTATATTTCCAGTTAGGGAAAGCTCCTCAGAATCGAATGCCATGTTGCTCAGGTTGAGTTGCTGATTATTGAGCTCGGCAGTTAGCTTGATATTGCGTATCGTTTGATTGAGGTTGCTGGCGTTTATCTCCAGTTGGTTGATCTGAAGACGCTCTATTGTGGCTTTTAGGGGGATGGGGTTTCCTATGGAGGTGAATTTCTGGCTAGGCTCTGTGCTGTCTTGGGCCGGAAAATCTATAGTGATACTCGACATCTCCAAATTGGAAAGTATGAACTGTCCTGCTAACAGAGAAAATGGGTTCCAAGAAGTACTAAGGTCTGTAATAAGGAAAACCCCTGCGGAATTCTGGAGCTCAACTTTCCCGAATGATAATCCTCGAAATAAGGTCCCGGAGACCTGCTCAAAAGAGACGCTTTGAGCCGGCTCGCTGTTGAAGCTTTCAGTTAGTCTGGATAAGACCCATTGGGTGCCGAGATGAGTATTTAGAACAAAGCTAATCCCGCCCAAAAGGATAAGCAACAGAGACTGCAAACCCACTATCGTTATAGCGAATTTACCCCAATGTGTTTTTATGAAATGGCCACTCATAAATCCGGGCCCATTGTTATGTGCATACGAAATTTATTGTCGTCATCAAGGGCCGAGGCAAAATCTATTCGAATAGGTCCGATGGGGGACAGCCAGCGCACACCAAGGCCGATACTTTTTTGCAATTCCAATTCACCAAAATCAGAGAAAGCGTTGCCTGCGTCAGCGAATAGCGCGAGCTTCCAATCTGGCAGGATGGTAAAGTCATATTCGACTCCCGCTACGATAAGATGCTTGCCGCCAATAACATCAGCGCTCTCATTCACGGGTCCAAGAGACTGGTACCTATAGCCACGCACGCTTTGGTCGCCGCCGGCAAAGTATTGAACCGAGACGGGCAGCTCTGAGACATCGTTAACTAGGGTTGCGCCAAGCTCGAATTTGCTGAGTAAACGGCCGGGCCCTAATTTCGTTATCCATTTACCACTGGCGTTAAATTGTAGAAACGTCTCTGTGGAAAATAAGGAAGATGAAGCCCCGCGTACTTGGCCAAAAAGCCGCCAGCCTTTGGTTGGGTAAAGCGCATCATTTGCTTGGGTTTTCGCGAGGCTGAAACCTGCAATAAGTAGATTAGCGACTTCATCTTGATCTGAAATTTCAAATTGATCGTGCTGAAAATTTACAGAGTAGTTTTGGCGCCATTTTGATCGATTGATAAAGCTGTACACCGATCCGAGCTTAAACGTTTGGTTTTTGAAGGTATCGTTGTCTTCTCTTAGAATGCCGCCGACGAAGCGAATGCTTTCAGTGGCCGGTTTTGCTAAAGGGATTGTATAGTTGAGGTCAGCAGACTGTTCTATCGGCGAGACGCGGGAGCCTAATTTGAATTTGTGTCCATTTGGGTTCAGATATCGGTTCTCGTAATTCAAACTGACTCTGGGCCCAATGTCTGTCGTTAAGCCTGCTCCAGTGGAATAGACTCGTTGCGGGCGTGGCTCTAAAGAGACATTAATGGGTATGCTTGACCCCTGATTGGCATTTAGGGCGGGCGTTACTGTGACGTTGGTGAAATACTGACTTTCACTGAGAGAGTTCCGCAGATTGATGAGTGAGTCGGAGGAATAGTAGGCGTTTTGTTCAAACTCCACAAACCGGCGGACGAAGCTCTCTGATAGAAATTCTATAGGTTCTAAGTTCACAGCTCCAAACCGGAAACGCTTCCCTGTATTGAAATCAATGGCGATCTGGGCAGCATTTTCCTCAAGGTCTAGCAGCAGCTGTGATTTTTCAAATCTCGCGGAAAAGAAGCCAACTTCAACTGCTCTTGAGCTTAAACGAGTTTTAATCTGCTCATACTTCTGCTGATCCAGCTGGTCTCCGACCTCGAGAGGCAGGCCATTTAGCAGATTTTTAAAAAGTCTGTCCTCCCCTCGAATATCGATGTCTATGGCGGACAGCCGCACAGGCTCGCCGGGGCTTATGTCAATATTGAGCTCCCAGCAAGATTCGACTTCTGAGAAGCTCGCTGAGCTTTCAATGAGGTAATATCCTAAGGCTCTTGCCGCTCGCTCTACATCTTGTTTTATCCTAGGAATGAATCGATTTAGCCTAGCCTTTGACGTTTCGCAGCTGGCAGTAGGAATATCAATATGAGCGCGTAAATTTCTCTCTAACAGGTCGGTGGCACCATTAATTGTCAAATTAGTTGCTTCTGCCGCCATTAAGCTAGCTGTATTCAGGCATAGAAAAACAAGGCAAAAGCATTTTTTTCGGCCATGGAGTAATTTTTTTAGAGGAACTGCGCGCATTGGGCTAATTATCACTGAAAGTTTGGCTTTTCTACATTAACGTACCGGCACGAACAGCGTACTAATACCCCGCTTGTGCACTGGACAATTGAATTGGCGATTTGGCCGACCGCAACCCATTCAAGTGGCAGAGCGACTGAGCGAGGGTAAGTATAACATTGCACTGTGTCCGGCGTATGGGGACTTTGGTCGGTAATGCTTTCAAAAGGCTATGTTTGGCTAAAGTTATGCGAAGCTTATGCGAGAGCGGAGCAGCAGCTATTCATGTTTATAATATATTAGGCAGCATTGAATTCAATCGTGGGCTAATGCCGGGCCAATTGGGCGACAGCTCCTTAGGAGGATAGGTTATGGGGGCAAGGTGATTGACGTTTTTCAGAACCTGAAAGACAGCGCTAGAGATCTTGACGATTAGGTAGCTGATCAAATTGATGACTTTATTCGAAAACCTTTACAGTCGTCGATTTTGCTGGGGTTGGCAAAACTCTCGGCGTTGTTAAACTTGTTTTGACGCATTTTGTCTGCAGTTTTTTCGATATTTATTTCCGATAAGTTCGGCGACTTAATAATCATCGTCGTGCATGCCCGCAAACCCAATTGCTCGGATCTGCGGGCATGCACAATATCAACTGAGAGTTTCAGAGCCGTATCATGAGGAAGCATGGAGGCGCTTCAGGTGAGTCGGCGGGATTTACTACTGAATTCTTTTCACAATCTCAGTCAGCTTTGCCGGGTAAACCTCGGGAACCTTTATTGTCTTACTCATCCGGGCTCTCAGCGTGCTGCGCGTCTGCCACTTCTGACACCAAATCTATTACCTTGGGTCGTCTGCGCCGTCTAGATTTGCTTGGGATCATTTTACGCATAGACTCCAGTTTACCAAAGCATAGCAATTTATCGTCTGCTTCTAGAACACGGTCACTCTTCGGGTTTGGTATGATTTTATTTCCTCGATACAGCGTGAGAATATTAATGTCTTGCTCAGCTAGGGTTGTTTCTTTGATTGTTTTACCAACAAAGTCTGAGCCTTCGGGTGCATAAATCTCACTAACGCCGTAGCCCTTGCTGACAGTTAATCGTTGTCTTATATCAATTTCAGGGAAATCTACTTGGGCGGAAATGTAATCAATAACCGCTCCTGCAACGTCTAGACCTGTACAGGTCTCGATGCCCTCCAAGCCAGGAGAAGAATTTACCTCCATAATTTGCGGACCCGTTGCGCCCTCTAGCATATCAACGCCGGCAACTTGAAGGCCTAGAATCTGAGCTGCTCGAACAGCAGTCTCGGTGTATTGCTCGTCTAATTCGACTCGTTCGGCAATTCCTCCCCGATGCACATTACTCCTAAATTCTTGGCCTTGGGCAACTCGCCTCATTGCGGCTACAACCCTGTCCCCTACAACAAATGCGCGAATGTCTTTGCCCTTACTCTCAGCGACAAATTTTTGAATCAAGACATTCTGTTTTTGGCTTTGCAATAGTTCAATAATACCTTCAGCCGATTTGCTGGTTTCAGCTAGCAGCACGCCAATTCCCTGCGTGCCCTCAATAAGTTTTATCACAACCGGTGCGCCACCGACTCGCTCGATAGCGGGCAGAACATCTTTCTTATCACTGACGAAGGTTGTGCGTGGGATGCCGACGTGGTGCCTGCTAAGTATTTGCAGGCTGCGCAATTTGTCGCGAGAGTTCATTATGCCGTGTGCTGTGTTGGCGCAAAAAACATCCATCTCTTGAAATTGGCGCACTACGGCGGTGCCGTAATAGGTGATCGATGCACCGATTCTTGGTAAAACCGCATCGTAGTTGCTTAACATTTTTTGACGAAAGTACAGATCCGGCACGCCTTTTTGTAGATCAATTGCAAACTTTAGTGTGTCTAATATTTTCACGTCGTGCCCGCGCTGTAATGCAGCCTCTTTTAGACGTCGTGTGCTGTAGGACCTGGGTCCTCTTGAGAGAATGGCGAGTTTCATAATGTAGACCTGCTTGGTATTAATATAGCAAGTATGCCATTTTATACAAAAATTGGCTTGTGCTTTAGGGAATCTAGGCGCTAACACTGATGAGGTCCTAGAGACATACGAGTCAGGCTGCGACTTGCGACACTAGGTTGGCAGAAAGACATTTGCCCTCCCGATTTAAGATTACCTTCATTAAAAGAAAAAGTTGACACTGGCCCTAGATTTTCCTTTTTATAGGTCTTGTCAAGATAGATTTTTTCCGTGAATCGGCGGCAGCATGTCGATTTTTAAATTTACCCTGAGCGGATTGATTAAGGATAAATAGTTACCGGCACAGGCAACCTTATTGAAAAAAGGTGGAATTTGAAGCAGGCGCCACTGGGAGATTGATGGGCGACTCAGTGAGCTCTGCGCATAGGTGAACACAATCGCTTATGGCTATATAACCTTATTGTTTACGACAATCGTCTTTTGGCTCACGAGTAAGTTATTTCACGAGACTATATGAGATTTCATATACTGTAGATCGTGATGTTAGCGGGCGTTTGCGCTAGTAGATTTATCACGAATTTATGTGGATGGATAGCGGGCGAAGAAAAAAACGCAAAAGAGGGGTGAAGCATCTGCCTCGCATTTGTGTCTGAATAAGGGTGTAAGGGCTATGTTTGACTTGCTACGTTTAATTAAATATCGGTTTAGTTTAAGTGGCTATATCGCCTATCTTATTTGAGGCGGAATCCACATAACAGTGTTTTATTGATACTAATCGGCAATATTCGCCGCCGCTATTCAAATTAAAGCCTTAAGGGGGGTTTGGCATTTTTTTATCTTTCTGATGCTGCTATTACGTCATTTTGGGCATGGGACTACAGAGAGTTCTAGTTAACCCCAGGTTCATGCCGATGTTAGTAAAAGTGCTCATTTCCTATCACAAAGCTACGTTGTAACTCAGCTGGGCCGCTAGCTAGACCTAATAAAGTCCAGATTCATAAAAGTCTAATTACTTCTCTTTCTTCACAAATCCGAGACCCTGGCCAGCGAGACCGTGGCATTCAGCACTATGGAGCTTCCAACCTGAATATGCTGTTTAAATTCATTCATAATCGTGATCAAAGTAGGCATGAACTGCATTTTTAGTAAGACAGGAGCTAAAATGTGCATTTAATTCAGTAAAAAATCACAATAGGAGTATTATATAAAAGATAATATTAAATTACATATACTAACGCTAAGTGTGTTTAGTGAATATGGCGAGTTAAACATAGACTAGCGGCCGATATCTCTTGCTCACTGCAATATTCACCCTGAGGTCAAGGTGCGCAGCTGGTACATAAGAGATATAGGATAGAACAGCCACTGTATTTGTAAGTATTTATAGCGGCGAAGAATGAATTTTTAATGGAATAATTTTATAAAAATGCTGCAGAAGTTCGTCGATTTTTGGTAATCGACACAAATATAAATTATTTTCGAACACGTGCAGAAAACCCACACACTGTGTGGGCAATTCCTAGTTGTTAAGATTTAAGATTTAAGATTTAAGGTTAGAGAAGACACGCTGACCCTTTTTATTATGCGCAGTTCGCCATAAGCCGTAAAACGAAATCTTATAACACGCGAATAACGTTACATTGAGATAGCGATATCGTCTTTATGCCAATGTGAATAACTTTTAAGGTATTAAAATGGAACGATCTGTCCAGTAACTTTCAGGGATGTTGATGACTATGATAAGAGAAGAAAAAGAAAAGCGAGAGGATGAATTAACTCTTGCCAACAAAGAGTTAGCTTTTCAGAATGAAGAAAAAGACAAGCGAGCGGATGAGTTAATTCTTGCCAACAAAGAGAAAGAAAAAAGAGCCGACGAGTTAGTCCTTGCCAACAAAGAGTTAGCTTTTCAGAATGAAGAAAAAGACAAGCGAGCGGATGAGTTAACTCTTGCCAACAAAGAGAAGGAAAAAAGAGCCGACGAGTTAGTCCTTGCCAACAAAGAGTTAGCTTTTCAGAATGAAGAAAAAGACAAGCGAGCGGATGAGTTAATTCTTGCCAACAAAGAGAAGGAAAAAAGAGCCGACGAGTTAGTCCTTGCCAACAAAGAGAAAGAAAAACGGTCTGAAGAACTAGCCTTGGCCAATCAAGAGCTCGGCTTTCAAAAAAAGCTTGATAGTTATCGTTCTGAAACAGAGCGCGTGGCACAGGATTTGACTTTGCTCATTGATACGGCCAATGCACCCATTTTTGGGATCGATGCAGAAGGAAACGTAAACGAATGGAACCAAAAATCAGCTGAAATCACAGGGTTTAATTCCGATGAAGCTATGGGTAAAAACCTGGTGGAAGACTTTATAAGGGAAAATTACCGTGAGTCAGTCAATGGTGTATTACAAAAAGCACTCAGAGGTCACAACACCTCTAACTTCGAATTTCCGCTTTATACAAAAAACAATAAGCTCGTCTGGGTGTTATTAAATGCTACGACACGGCGTAATGCGGGCGGCGGCATTGTTGGTGTTGTGGGTGTAGGTCAAGACATTACCGAGATTGATGGTTATCGGTCGGAAATGGAACGTGTGGCAGAGGATTTGACGCAGTTAATTGACACTGCGAATGCGCCTATTTTTGGCATAGATGCGCAAGGAAACGTGAATGAATGGAATCAAAAGTCAGCTGAAATAACCGGATTTAATGACGATGAAGTTATGGGTAGAAGCCTGGTAAAAGATTTTATTAGGGAAAACTATCGCGAGTCTGTTGATGATGTCTTCCAAAAAGCGCTTAAAGGCCACAACACCTCTAACTTTGAATTTCCACTTTACACAAAAGACAATAATCTAGTTAGAATGTCATTGAATGCTACGACTCGACGTAATGCCAAGGGTGGTATTGTTGGTGTTATCGGAGTGGGGCAAGATATCACTGCAGAGACCTTGGCTCGAAAGGAAAGTGAGCGAACATCGGGCGAACTGACGCAGTTGATCGATACAGCAAATGCGCCTATTTTCGGAATTGATGCTGAGGGTCGAGTCACTGAGTGGAACCAGTCGGTGGTTAGGATCGCTGGTTTCGAAAAAGAGGAAGTGTTGGGTCGTGATCTAGTTCAGGATTTTATCGCTGAAGAATACAAGGCTTCGG
>Ga0307488_10000726_pt1 | contig 27405 bp, 23 predicted proteins | sample SB02metaG_FD_202248 | JGI IMG/M metagenome (GOLD analysis project Ga0307488, IMG submission 202248) | Sea-ice brine microbial communities from Beaufort Sea near Barrow, Alaska, United States - SB 0.2 | ecosystem: Environmental > Aquatic > Marine > Coastal | place: USA: Alaska | collected...
TACGACGTTGAAGTTATCTACCAAAAATAGAAAGTCAAGATAACTTACTCTGAAGAATAGAGCGGACATAAAGAAATGATATCAATGATTGCTGCAATGGCAGACAACCGCATAATCGGCTCCGACAATGATATGCCTTGGCACTTGCCCGCGGACCTAAAACACTTTAAGTCGGTTACCATGGGTAAGCCGGTCTTGATGGGTAGGAAAACGTATGAGTCGATTGGGAGGGCATTACCAGGGCGTCCAAATATTGTTATTACGACCAATAAGTCTTATTCGCTAGCAGATGCAACTGTCGTGACATCTATCGAAGAAGCGATGCAAGCGGCATCTGCTTTTGATGAAGTCATGATTATTGGTGGTGGAAGTATTTATCAGTCTATGCTGGCAAAAGCGCAAAGACTCTACCTTACCTTTATCGATTTGAAAGTTGCTGGTGATACCCAGTTTCCAGACTATGAATTGAATGCTAATTGGACTGAGGTTGCACGAGAAACCCACACCAAAGATGAAAAAAACCCGCACAACTATACTTTTGTTACGCTTGAGCGAGCCTAAGTTTTCTGGTGAGTGAAACGCTATATATATAACCATAGACTGCGCTAAAGAATATAGACGGAGCGACGGTCAGCCATAAATTAGGCGTCATAAAGGCAATATTCACTGCGACCACAAAACTACTCTGCAAAGCAATCGCCGGCAATGGTGTTAATAGCATACCGGGCAAACATGTCCCGCTGCAGGCACCTTCAATCTTATTCAGCGACACTTCAAAGGTTTTCGTGGTTGCGCACTCTTTGCTAAAAAAAGCGGGTCGTGCCACGGTAGGGACAATAAAGGGAAGACAGTACTGTTTATTACCAAGTATTTTATGGAATAGCTCTAATGTAAAGGCGAAAATAAGTGTGATGCCGCCGCTATAAGTACCTTGCACTAATGCCGCTTTGTAAAGAGTTTGGGGATCGTCAGTTACCAAGCTGTTTGCATAATAGGCCCAAGCAGCATAGAAACAGAAGGCGATAAGCCCAGATATAGCGAGTCGTATAAAAGCAATCATCATAAATTTTGTATTGACTATCCGTGGTAAGAAAATAGAGAGTCTATATCAAGACCATGCTGGCGCATAATATCTTTCAAGCGCTTTAATGCTTCAACCTGAATTTGTCTAACACGCTCTCTTGTTAAACCTATTTCAATGCCGACATCCTCTAGGGTTGCTGGCTCATGCCCGAGTAGGCCAAATCGCCTTGCTAATACTTCAGTCTGTTTAGGATTGAGCTCTTCTAACCACTTTATAATGTTAAGCTTCATATCGTTCGTTTGCACTTGATTTTCTGGTTGTGTACCTTGCTCATCAGCTATGATATCAAGTAATGCTTTATTCTCTTCATCACCACCAATAGGGGTGTCTACAGAGTTGATACGTTCGTTTAATTTTAGCATCTTTTGAACGCTAGCTACTGGTTCGCCAGTTGCTTCAGCAATTTCTTGCGCGGTAGGCTCATGATCAAGCTCTTGAGAAAGCTTTCTAGCCGTACGCAAATATAAGTTTAGTTCTTTGACGATATGGATAGGCAAACGAATAGTGCGTGTTTGGTTCATCAATGCCCGCTCAATGGTTTGTCGTATCCACCAAGTTGCATAAGTTGAGAAGCGGAAACCGCGTTCAGGGTCAAATTTTTCAACTGCGCGAATGAGGCCTAAGTTGCCTTCTTCGATTAAATCTAATAGTGCGAGACCTCTATTGTTATAGCGGCGAGCAATTTTAACCACTAAGCGTAAATTACTAACAATCATTCGCTCACGTGATTTTTCATTACCTTTTAATGCTTCGCGCGAAAATTTTATTTCTTCTTCAGCGGTAAGTAGTGGAGAAAAACCGATTTCTCCGAGATATATTTGTGTGGCATCAAGTTGCTTAGTGCTGACGGAGTCGTCTGCATCCGCTTGTGCTTTTGATACTGCAGTTTTCCTAATTTGTATGGTAGTCATGGTTCACCCCTATCAACCTCTTAAAGTTAATTCAGTTGAAGGCTGAAAAACGGATCCGATTGAGGATGAGCCAATAAACGAATTATTTTTTTGGTAAGAATCTGAAGGGATCGAGCGACTTCCCTTTACGCCTAATTTCAAAGTGCAACATAACGTCGCTGGAACCAGTCTGGCCCATAGTTGCAATTTTTTGTCCTTGCTTAACATAACGTTGCTCACTAACTAAAATCGTATCGTTGTGCGCATAGGCGCTTAACAGGTTATTTTCATGCTTAATGATGACTAAATTTCCATATCCCTTTAGTGCGTTTCCTGCATAAACGACTTTGCCACTTGCGGCTGCATATATTGGGGAGTATAAAGTGCCTTTTATATCAACCCCACGGTTGGTGCCGTCGCTACCCACCACAGCAGAGGTTGATTTACCTGATGCTGGCCAAATCCATACTACTTCATTATCAGGTTTATCCGACGCTTCGTGTTTTTTATTCGACTTTTCCCGATGGATCGAAGTTTCTATTTCACCATACTCCTGTGTTTTCGCGGGGTCAACTACAACTTTAGTATAACTATTTGGTTTTGAGGTTATACCTTTGTTTTTATTCTTGTTATTTTTTTCAGCATGGGGAATCAAGGTTAATGTTTGACCTGGGTATATGCTGTATGGGGCTTTTATGTTGTTATATTTCGCGATATCCAGATAATCATTACCGCTATAAAATGCAACGGCGAACAGAGTGTCGCCTTTCTGGACCTCATATGTCTCGCCATCAATTTCGGTGAGATTGTTTTGTTTAGCAACAGAAGTGTTGAGTGACATCACAGGTGCCGGCTGAAAACGACCGCTGCATGAAGCCAGCAATATAAGCGGAATAGCAACTAACCCTGTTTTTGCAAAGCCCATCAATTTCCGTTTGACCAAGCAAACCATGTATTTCTTACCTGAATATTAAATAGAGAGCAATTGCGAGCACAACAGTACCCCAACCAATAATTTCTATGTATTTTTTTAGTTTGGCTTCCATCATGGGGCCACCATATTTCATTAGGGCGGCAACCAAAAAGAAGCGCATGCCGCGACCAATCGTTGAAGCGATTATGAAAGGAATAAGTGCCATGTGTAAAAAACCAGCACTGATAGTAAACACCTTGTAAGGAATGGGAGAGAAGCCGGCTAAAAACACAACCCAAACACCATATTCTTTAAACCATAGGGCCGCTTGGGTCAGTTTATCTTGGTAACCCATCTCTACTACGACTGGTTGAATAAAAGATTCAAATGCAAAATAACCTAATAGGTAACCTAATATGCCACCAACAACAGATGCAACTGTGGTAACTAAGGCAAAACGCCACGCCTTTTGTGGCTGACTAAGCGCCATGGGAGCGAGCATAACATCGGGTGGGATCGGAAAGAACATCGATTCGGAGCAGCTTAGCCCAGCGAGGTACTTCTCAGCATGTCTGTGTTGTGCCCATTTTAAGCAAAGTTCATAACAAGTTTCAAATAGCTTCACAGTAAGTCACCTGCAACTAAAGGTACGAAACGCACTGACTCAATGGTTTCTTCAATAAACTCTTCACCTTGGCGATCAATGCACTTCAAGCTTTGTTTTTCATTCCCAACCGGAATAATTAAGCGGCCACCGTCATTGAGTTGGTCAAGCAAGGCCTGTGGAAGTTGCGCTGCCGCAGCTGTCACAATAATACCGTCGAACAGACCTTTACTTTGCCAGCCTTGCCAACCATCACCGTGTTTCATTGAAATGTTGTGATAGTCGAGTTGGTTCATTCGACGTTTGGCTTGGAACTGGAGCGCTTTGATGCGTTCGACAGAATATATGTGCTCAAAAATACCCGCTAAAATCGCCGTTTGATAGCCAGATCCTGTGCCAATTTCCAATATTTTTTTAGGTAGTACTTGAGCGTTGAGCAATAACTCAGTCATTTTTGCCACAATATACGGCTGTGATATAGTCTGGCCTTGGCCTATAGGCAGCGCTGTATTCTGATAAGCCTTGTGTTTCAGTGCGTCCGGAATAAAAATTTCGCGAGGTGTCTTAGCAATAGCATTTAATACTCTACTGTCGATTACGCCTTCTTGTTCTAATAGTTGCGCGAGTTGTAAACCCTTGCGAGATGATATTGCCATTTCTGTTCCTAGTTCATCGTGTCTTTGGTATTTAACCAAGTGTTCATTTTGCTTACTTTCTCATGAACAGTCATGTCTACAGATAGGGGTGTTACAGAGCAGTAATTATTGTTTACGGCATCAAAATCAGTTCCTTCACCTGCATCCTGTTCACTGCCTAATTTTCCATACCAATATATCGTTTTGCCAAAAGGGTCTGTACTTTGCACCATTGTTTCTGCACGGTGACGCTTACCGAGTCTGGTTGCCACTATGCCTTTCATTAAGTCAAAAGGGATGGCTGGTACATTTATATTTAAAATTTCATTTTGTTTTAAAGGATGTGAGGTAAGGCGGCGAATAATATCGCAAGTCACCTTAGCGGCGGTGTCGAAATAATCGGTTTTCTTGCTGCATAGTGAGACGGCTATAGCTGGTAAACCCATGTGACGGCCTTCTAGTGCAGCGGCAACGGTACCAGAATAAATGGTGTCATCACCTAAATTAGCACCATGGTTGATACCGGACACGACTAAATCAGGTTCTTGAAGCATAAATTTATTAATGCCTAACTGGACACAATCGGATGGCGTCCCGTTCACAGCAAAAAAGCCATTTGGCATCTGTTCGATGCGCAGTGGGGTATGCAGTGACAACGCGTTACTCATTCCACTGCAGTTGCGGTCGGGTGCGATCACAGTGACATCGTGCTCTTTTGATAAATGCTCAAAAAGAACAGCTATCCCGGCTGCGTTTACACCATCGTCATTGCTCAACAATATGTTCATATATTATTTGCCTTCTTACTTGTTGGCTGTGCGGGGCTTTCATACCCCAAATATGTAGATGCAGAAAAGTCTTTTGAAATTAAATTAATCGGGCACCTAAGTAAGCAAAAATCAAACATGGGACATTTAAACATCCAATAATTCTCTCACAATAGAGGTAGCAAAACAGCCCGCAGGAAGCGAGAATTGCATCTTCAGATTATTATCTTCTATTTGCCACGTAAATCCTTGCGGAATGACACGAATGGCTCTTCTTTGTTGTTTCAATCCTAACGAGTTAAGAGTTTGGATGATATCAGGAAATTGCGCTACACATTGCAATTCTAGTTCTCTAGCGGCAGCAGTTGAATGTAGCTTGCCGTCGCCCCACAGGGGCGCCGTGATATTGATATCAAATTCAGCTAATCGCTTTATCATGCTAGTTTGCTCGGACCCATCTTCGAATACAAAAAAGCTGTTTGAACCACTCAATTGCATAGCATCACCAACCAACGGTTGATGGAAGTTATGTTGTACTATTCGTTGGTGGATAATTTCATTGAACAACCAGCTTCTTAATGCAGATATAGCCATGGAACGTTTGTTACGGTTACGGATGGCTTCTCCACCTATCAGCTTTTCAGCCAACGCGAGATTACCACCTAGCAACAATTTGCCGACCGTGGTTGATAGCTCAACGGCACTCGGTGCCACCCTCATTTCGCCAAATCGTTGGCTACCATAATAGTTAGGGGCGCCGTGGTGTTTTATTAAATCGAGTCTCTTTTCTAATGTTTGAACATCAAACTCGACATCAGTGTCTAAATTGGATGTTAAATTTCGCAAGATAAGTTCGAATTTATTACCTTTGAGCACCCCGACCCGTAACTTTCGGTCATTACGTGCCACTTGTAAAATTTTCGCACCCTCGAGTTCGAATTCATCCCAGTTAGGTTCTTTTTTGTTGGCAATATGCACCCCAAACCACTGTCGAGTGAGGGCAAATTTATCTTTTCTGCCTGCGTAAGTAATATCGCGCAGATGCAATCGACTAAACTTAGCTAACGACTCAGCGACGAATGCGGTGTTTAAGTTCGTTTTTTCTAACCATAAGAAGATGTGCTCACCTTCTCCACTAGGCTCGAATCCGAGTTGCTCCTCAACGATAAAATCATGCATTTCTTGTTTGAGTGTTGCACTGCCTAATGCATCACCATATAACCTAGACCAATGTGAAATAGATAGTGACATTAAGTTATCGTCGCGGACATATGAGCACAACAGCGTGGCATGCGATGCCTTCTTCTCGTCCTACAAAGCCAAGGCCTTCAGTTGTCGTCGCTTTTATGCTGATGTCTTTCACCGAAACGCCCATGGCATCGGATATTGCTTCGCGCATAACGTTAATGTGAGGTGCCATTTTGGGCGCTTGAGCCTCAATAGTGATATCTGCATTGCCCAGCATGTAGCCTAAATCTTGAATTCGCTGATAAACCTGCTTCAATAGTTCCAGGCTGCTAATGTTTTCATAGCTTGTATCAGTGTCTGGGAAGTGGTGACCAAGATCACCTAGCGCTAATGACCCGAGCAATGCATCGCACAACGCATGCAAAGCGACGTCGCCATCGGAATGGGCAATTAAACCACGTTCATGGACTATACAGATACCACCAATAGTGATTGGGCCCATTCCACCAAACTTGTGTACATCGTAACCATGACCTATACGGAACATAGCGTACCCCCTTGTTTATTATTTTTATTATTGTTTGCTAATGTATTAGTGTTAGCGGTCAAATAAAACTCAGCGAGTGCTAGATCGCATGGGCGGGTTATCTTAATGTTGGTAGTGCGCCCTTCAATGAGTTTTACACTCGCATTGACATGCTCCATTGCTGACGCCTCATCGGTAATATGAATATTATTACGTTGTGCGAGTTGTATAGCATCGATTAACTTTTGAAGTGGAAAAAATTGGGGAGTTTGGGCTTGCCAAAGCTGAGTACGTTCGACAGTCTGTTCAATTTCAGCTATTAGACTATTTTCCTTTGGGATAGCTCGCTTAATAGTATCAGTAACTGGGACGGCCAATATTGCACCTTCACAGGTGTTGATGCAGGCGAATAAATCATTCAGCTCGGCATGCGTCACGCAAGGTCTCGCGGCATCATGCACCAATATCCATTGATTTATGTTTGCCATTGGTTTAGTTAAGCAGTGTTTTAAACCACTCAAGACTGAATCGACTCTCTGAGTACCGCCAATGACAGTCTCAATTAATGGATTTTGCGCCACTTTTAGCGATTGAAAAATGGAGTCTTGTGGATGTAAAACGACAACGATACGTTGAATTTGATCATGGGACAGCAAAGCGTCGAGCGTATGCTCGATAACGGTTTTTTTGCCAATGGTGAGGTATTGCTTTGCCACCGATGACTTCATTCTACTACCAATACCGGCGGCAGGAACAACGGCTACAAATGTGTCTACTGCTGTCAAAATCACTTCTCTGGGGGTAAAATTCGGTAAAAAGTCTCGCCGTCTTTAATTAAACCTAATTCGTTACGTGCTCTCTCTTCAATAGATTCTAAACCTAGCTGAAGATCGCTAATATCAGCCTGTAAAAGCGCGTTTCGTTGTTTTAGGTTCGCGTTTTGTTTTTGCAACTCCTCTACTTCTGACTTCATCAGGTTGTAGTCGGCAATGCTATTTTTTCCAAACCAAAGGCGAGCCTGCAGTAACCCTAGCAGGGCAATCAATATGACGAGTATCCATCTATTGCGCATGACTCATTCCTTATTGGTTTTATTTTTTTATTTGTTACCAATCAACTTGTCAGTAAGTTTGTTTAATAATTTGTCTTTTTTCTGGTCCAATGCATTTATCATCTGCGACTTTAATAGCTCATTTAGGCTTTCAGTATCGCCTTGAGCCGCCGCGAGTAAAACACCAACTGACTCTAGATGTTGACCGGACTGACCTAGCTGTTCAGCTACTTTTGCATTTAATTTGCTTTTGAGCTCACTTAGTTTACCAGAACTATTGCCTGTCAAGCCACTAGAAAGCGCTTGCAGCATTTTTTTATCCAAATCAGACTTAACTTTGATGGATGGGCTAGGCAGACTGCCTGAGAAATAAGTGCTCAATTTGAGCTCGGAGAGTCCTGAAATTACGTCAGCCATTGCACTAGTTAAATCGTTTTTACCTGTCGCTTTTAACTTCAATGCACTTAGGTCGATTACCGATGATCCGGATAGTTTGCCATCGACAATGTTTAGTTGCCCCTTGCTGGCAAGCAAACCTGATTCTAGTAATGCGTTTAGTTTTTGCTTTGATTCTTCAGGAACTAACTCTATAGCGTCCAATACTAGTCCTTTAATATCCCAGTTTTGAGCAGAGTTAACCTGACCTTCAATAATTTCAAAAGTACCTTTTAAGTCAATAACACGCCAATTTTTGGCTTTGCTTGAATTGATTAAAAATGTAGTTGGGTTGCCGACGAGTGCATGTTGGTCAGTGATGTTTTGCCAAACAGTCTGAATTTGTTCGTCTTGCCATTTAATGTTTACTGCTGCCTTCTTGATCCAAACTTTAGGAAGACCGTCATCCACGACAGTCTCTTCAACCACAGGTTCATCGGGATCGTTTGATAGCATATTCATGGCAGTTAATAAGCCTTGGGTATAAATTTTGGCTTTCTCACCGAATAAATGCTGAGTTACTTGCCCAATCGCACCCTCATCTCCGGCGACGAGTCCTTTGAGCAGGTCGAAGTCTTCTTGAGGCGCCGTTTTTAACGCTGATACTGAATTGGCAGAAGCGGCTTTAGCTTCTCTTGCCAAGTCGGCAAATTCCGTAATATTTTTTTTATGTATTGTTATTGCTTGTTTTATTTCATCAAATTCTGTTTTGGCTGCGGCTAATTCACCAGGGTTTTTGTAGTCAATTTCTTGCAGCGCTTTTAGACGCTCTTTATATAGGGTTAACTTATCTTTACTCGGCAATGCTGCATACTTGTCTTGCAAAGGTTGTTGATATTGCTGCACCACTTTTTGTGCTTCGGCAATCGCTGCAGTCGTTTTTAATGGTGACTTCTCTAATATTTGATCGACGCTAGGTAGGTCCGCGAAGGTTGGAAAAGCAAAACTGGACGCTTGCGCGTCAGGTTTGACGTAGACAGCACCCGCACTTTGGCGTTGAGTGTCAAACTCTACATCTTGTACAATGAGTTCATTAACGATCAGCTTTTTGTTTAACAGAGGCATAAAATCAACATCAGCTTTCACTTTTGCCACTTCAAGTCTATTTCGAATTGGGTTGTTATTATCAGTGGCTTGTAGTCGAGTTAATGTGAGGCTAAATGGAAAAATACCATGCTCTATAGCGTCGATATTGACCTCTGCGCCAGAGGCATCCCCAAGTGCATTCGCAGCAAGCGTTTTAAGTAGGATATTAGCAAATAAGAAGTATAGAATAAGAACAACCGCAATAGTGCCTAGTGGAATAGAAAGCCACAGAGATAAGCTGCCTTGTTGGGCTATTGAGGATTTTACAGAAAAACGATGCTTAAACATAAAATGTTCCTTATTGTACTAATCAATAGCACAGTTTATTTATTAGCGAAACACGGAAGAAAAGAACGTATTTAATTGCGATGAATAACCTCGCCACAATCACGTTCAAAGAATTATAGCTGATAAGCCAACAACAACCAATGAAAACGCGGGTTAGTTTGTGCATTTTTAAGGAAAAATTAAGCTCTTAAATCGCGTGAATAGGCACCCGAGACGCTACTTAAAAAAATCATCTGATTTTTTTATTCACAAAGGTAGTTTTTCATTGCAATTAAGCTTATCGTACGCGAACTTTTTAAGCTGTAAAAAAAGGCAGCATAAGTACGAAGCCATAGTAATAAAACAACAGTGAGGCGACCCAATGTTAGTGAACAATACAATCAATAATACCTGTCCGATCCGACAGAAAATACGCGAGTTTTACCGTATCGGTGAATCAGAGGCTATTGATCATATTTTACCTGAAGCAGAAGTAAATATGGCTGCTCGTTCACGTGCATGGGAACGCGCTCGGACAATGGTTCTGCAAATTCGCCGCGAGCAAGAGGGCCACGGCGGTGTTGATGCACTGTTAAACGAATTTTCGTTATCCACAGCCGAAGGAATCGTCTTGATGTGTTTGGCAGAAGCGCTGTTGCGTGTGCCTGATAAACATACACAAGAAGAGCTTATTCGAGACAAGCTTTCCAAAGGAGAGTGGACACCTCATTTAGGTAATAGTGATTCACTATTCGTTAATGCCTCAGCGTGGGGACTATTGTTAACCGGCAATATGGTCAACTACGCAGACAAACGTAAGTCAGAGCAGTTCGGATTACTCAAAAAGACAATGGGTCGTCTTGGTGAACCTGTTATTCGTCGTGCAATGAAAATTGCAATGAAAGTAATGGGTCGCCAATTTGTCATGGGCGAACGTATCGAAGATGCTGTTGAAAGAGCGGCGAAAAAAGAGACCCAAGGTTACGTCTATTCCTATGACATGTTGGGCGAAGGCGCCAGAACAGGTAAAGATGCAGAACGCTATTACCAAGCCTATGTCAGAGCTATTGAAGTTATAGGTAAAGCAGCGAAGGGGCGCGGGCCACGCAAGAGCCCAGGCATATCCGTCAAGCTTTCAGCTATTCATCCGCGCTATGACTTTGCTAAATATGACCGCGTTATGGAAGAAATTCCTGCACGACTAAAAACCCTATGCCTAATGGCGAAGAAGTACGACATTGGTTTAACCGTAGATGCTGAAGAGTCAGAGCGCCTTGATATATCCTTGGATATCATTGAAAAAGTATTTAGTGACCCTGACTTAGATGGTTGGGATGGTTTTGGTTTAGCCGTTCAGTCATATCAGAAACGAGCCATTTTTGTAATCGAATGGTTACGTGAATTAACACTTAGAGTGGGCCGTAAAATGATGGTTCGCTTAGTCAAAGGTGCGTATTGGGATACTGAGATAAAGCATAGCCAACAAGGTGGTTTTGACGATTTTCCCGTATTCACTCGTAAAACCTCTACTGATGTCTCATATCACGCCTGTGCGAATAGACTTTTGGCATACCGTGACAGCATCTATCCGCAGTTTGCAACACACAATGCTTACACCGCGTCAGTTATTATTGAACTTGCAGGCGATGATAAAGAAGGCTTTGAGTTTCAGTGCTTACATGGGATGGGTGACTCTTTATACGATCAAGTGGTTACTAAAGACAAAATCCAATGCCGAGTTTATGCACCGGTTGGCGTGCATGAAGAGTTGTTAGCTTATTTGGTTCGCCGCCTACTAGAAAATGGAGCCAATTCATCGTTCGTAAATGCGATAGTTGACGACAGCCAGCCAGTTGAGCAACTTCTTGAGGATCCTGTCGAGCGCACACAGCGTTTGCTGGTTCGTGAGAATAAACAAATTGTTATGCCAATAGATTTGTATGCGCCAAGCAGAGCAAATTCACGTGGCTTTGACATTTATGATTTGAATGCGACCCAAGACTTGTCCTTAAGATTAGAAAAGTGGTTTGAAGAGCATATAAAAGCACTTGGTGATGTAGAAGAGGCTGAAAATCAGATTATTGTTCGCAACCCAGCGTTGCTGAGCGAGATCGTAGGGACTCATCAGGTTCACAGCAAAGATGAAATGCTAGCTATGCTTGAACGCACAACTAAAGCTGCGGAATCGTGGTCAAAAGTGCCTGTTGATGAACGGGCAGACGTACTAATGCGCATTGCTGGCATTCTTGAACGTCACATGGACGAGTTAATTGGTCTGTGTATCAAAGAAGCGGGCAAAATTACAGTCGATAGTGTTGATGAAGTTCGCGAGGCTGTGGATTTCTGCCGTTATTACGCTGTTGAAGCAAGACGACTGGATCCTACAAATCGTCTGCAATCGAGGGGGGTGGTCCTTTGTATAAGCCCTTGGAATTTCCCTCTTGCTATCTTTATAGGGCAAATAGCTGCAGCATTAGTCGCTGGAAATACAGTGATCGCCAAACCAGCTGAGCAAACCAGTTTAATTGCAAAACGTGCTTTGGAATTAATGACATCGGTAGGCTTACCTGAAGATACGGTCAACATAGTCATCGCAGATGGCCCCGATGTTGGCGATGTACTTTTACCAGACGAGCGTATTCAATGCGTTATGTTCACGGGTTCAACACAAACAGGCTCGATAATATCACACATATTAGCTGCTCGGGGCACTGAACAGGTTCCATTGATTGCAGAAACTGGCGGTCAGAATTGCATGATTGTGGATTCAACCGCGCTTCCTGAGCAAGTGGTAGATGACGTTGTTACCTCGGGTTTCCAAAGTGCAGGTCAACGCTGTTCAGCTATGCGTGTATTATTTGTACAAGAAGATATCGCTGATGTGGTTAGCGAAATGATTGTAGGCGCTATGAAAGAGTTATCACTCGGTGATCCTTCTTTATTATCGACAGATATTGGTCCGGTTATTGATAAAAAAGCATTAAAAGCACTCAACGACCATGTCGAATATATGCAAGAACATGGAAAGTTATTACATAAATGTGAGTTGCCTAAAGACGACGGTAACTTTTTCGCACCACACTTTTTTGAAATAGATAATATTGATATATTGAAAAAAGAAGTCTTCGGGCCTTGCGTACACTTGATCCGTTTCAAAGGCAAAGAAATAGACAAAGTTATACAGCAAATCAATGGCACAGGTTTTGGTTTGACGATGGGTGTGCATTCCCGTATTGAGGAGAGAGCTTATGAGTTGGCGCGCCTTTCCAGAGCAGGTAACGTATACATTAACCGCAACATGATTGGCGCAATCGTTGGTGTTCAGCCATTCGGTGGACGTGGATTGTCAGGCACTGGCCCTAAAGCCGGTGGTCCGAACTATTTACCACGTTTGATGAAAGAAAGAGCGACGCCAAAAGTGGCATCGCAAGTTGAAAATTACGCTGACGATAAAGCAATTCAGAGTGATGCAACTGCGGTAACTGAAGCTAATAATCTAATGGACTCGGCAATGGCTGTCGAAAACCAATGGCGCTTAACACCATTAAATGACCGCATCTCGTTTGTACGTCAATTGTTGGCTAAGATTGCTAATGTAGAAATTGTTGAAGAGCTTGCAGAAGATTTAAATAAAACATTGGCAACAGCTAGAACACAGCTGATTGCTATTGAGCGCAGATTGCGTAAGCCTGTCATCTTGCCTGGCCCTACGGGTGAATCTAATACCTTGCATTTGGAGCCTCGGGGCGTATTGGTGTGTTTCGCCGATAAAGACGTTACCTTTGAATATTGGATGCTATCGATTGTAACTGCACTAGCAACAGGTAATTTAGTTATTTCAGTAGTCTCCGACTTGTTCTATGAAGAAGCCCTGACATTTAAAGAAAAATTAGCTAGTACAGGTGCGCCAAAGTCAGTTTTCCAAGTGGCGAACTTATGTCACCTTGAAGCTTTATTGATGAACAAAGGTTTGTCCGGTGTTGTAGTCGACAGTCGTACGGACCGAAGTGCCTATATTTCTGCAAAACTAGCCGAGAGACAAGGTGCAATCTTACCGGTGATTACTGCTGAGTATAACGATAACTTGATCCAACGTTTGGTGACTGAAAAAACAATCAGTATCGATACCACTGCATCCGGCGGTAATACGTCGTTGATGACATTGGTTGAAGATGACGATTAAAAAGTAGAATGAATGAGTTGAGCAGGGTAAAACCTGCTCAATATTTTTGTTTAAAAGTATCATTAATGAGTTAGCCAGCCTAGTGTAAGCCTTTGTGTGCTGGCATGGATAACTTTGTTACTATAGCGATAGCACGAACGGTGAATGCGACGACACAGCCAAGGCCTATCGCATAGAAACCAATAATACCCAGCAAGTTGAAACAAATACAATAAGCTATGGCGCCGCACAATGACGCAGTAATATAAATTTCCTTTTGAAACACCACAGGTACATCATTCAGGATAACGTCGCGAATGATCCCGCCTAAACAGGCGCTAAATACACCCATTATAACTGCAACAGGAATTTCAGCTCCTAAGCTCAAGGCTTTTTCAGCTCCCAAAACACTGAACAATGCCATACCTACGGCATCAGCCCATAACAGCGCGTTTGATTTACGAGATATTTGCTGAGTAGCAAAATAGGTGATGACTGCAAAAACGCTGCAGATAACCACATAATACCAATCGACTAACCAAAAGACAGGCACGTCCAATATAACGTCGCGCAAAGTGCCCCCGCCAATACCAGTGACGTTGCCGATAAAAACAAAACCCACCCAGTCCATTTTTTTCTTAGCTGCCAACAATGCACCTGAAACCGCAAACGCGGCAGTACCGGCAATATTAATGACGAGCAAAAACGTTAGCATTGTATCAACCCTTTATGTATCGGTTATTTTGGATAAACTCGGCTGCGCAGGCATTGCATGATTTAATGTACGTGATTGGATTGACCTCTTTTCGCTCAAATAGCCCTGATAAGAAACAATGGTAACACTAATCAATGCCAACAGCGTTCCACATGTGAACCATCGCATTGGCTCGCTGCGCGGTTTTTATTATCCGCCTTTCTAGCTCAGTAAATGAAACAGCTAAGTCTGATGAAGATTGTACAATTGAATGGGAAGCAAAAAGAGCAATAAAAAAATAAAATTAAAAAGCGCATAACCCCTTTATTGTTAAAAAAGGATTGACGGACTTTAGGTGCTCCACTCGTATTCCACAAAACCATATTGCATAGTTTTATCTCTTCTTGGTCTCTATATTTCTAAATTCTATTTAGCAATAGTCTATTTTTTAGTTTGAATGTTGAAAGGTTTGCGAACAAAAGCATTCAGCGATATGGTACAAGGATATCCGAAAGTAACCTTTTATTGGCAAGTTGAGACCATGGAAATTGAATTAAAACTCGTTGCAGACCAAGACGCATTGACCAGTTTTGAACAGACGCTGTTACCAAAGTTAAAAGGTAAGGTAACGCGCAGTTCTTTTGATGTATTAAATGATTATTACGACACGCCTGACCAATTTTTAGGCAAGCGAAAAATGGGTTTTCGTATTCGCCGAGTTAATGATGATATTGAACAGACAATAAAAACCGAAGGTAAAGCCGAAGGCGGGTTGCATCAGCGTCCAGAATACAATGTAAATTTAGATAAAGCTCATCCAGATTTAGAGAAATTTGACTCTGAAATTTGGGCCAGTGATATTAATGTTCAAGAGGTCAATCGACTGTTACAAGTTCAATTTTCAACCCATTTCCATCGCGTCACTTTTGATATCTTGGATGGTGAAAATCACATTGAATTAGTATTTGATAGTGGTGAAGTTAAACATAAAAAGGGAAAGTTACCGATTGGTGAAATCGAGATTGAATTAAAATCCGGCGCACCCTCGGCATTATTTGATTTGGCCGATGAAATAAGTAAAGTCACTCCTGTTCGGTTAAGTAATGTGACTAAAGCTGCGCGCGGCTATCAATTAATAAATGGTACCGTTTTGGACTCATTCGAGCTTCCAATGGTTTTAGAGTTAGATGCTGAAGACACAACGGAAGATGGCCTCTGTAAGGCAATTAAATGTGCGCTGTCGCATTGGCAGCATCATGAGTATGTATATTTACAATCTGGTTATACTGGCGCGTTGAAAGAAATAGCACAAAGTGTTCGATTGCTGCTACAAGGTGTGTCTTTGTATTTGCCTGTGCTTCAATGTCAGGAATTACTTAACTTGCATAAGCAACTTCTTGTTTTGTCTGAGCGATGGTCTTGGCAAGATGATTTACAGTGCATTCGTAAATTGCGTTCTAATAAAGGCCCATTTAGTCGCAGGATACCAAAGCATCAAACATTGATGAGTTACCTCAATGGCCGCCGTGAAGGTCTCTTAACAGTACAATCTCCAGAGCAATTATTAGTTTCCATGGAAAGCAGCCAAGTGCAACTGGGAGCGTCAAGATTGCTTATCGAAAAGCCATGGAGAGCGCAAGCAACAGGGCATCAAATTCCAGTGTCAAAACATGCCAAGGGTTGGCTGTCACAGGGCTGGCAGACTGTGATGCAAAGCTTTCCATCAAAAGTCGAGATGGATTACACCAAGTACATTGCTCTTGAAGTACTATTGCGCCAAACGCTAATTAATGGCTTCCTGTTAGCTGATTTGTTTGCCGAGAGTAGAGGTAAATTTAGAGCACCTTGGTTGGATTTAGTTAAAGGCATAGATGAGGTCAAAGCGCTTTTGTTTTTGCGAAATGTTCTGAAGGAGGTTGATATTGAAGATGCAGAAGACCTTAACGATTGGATTGATGAGAAGTTAAGTAGTGTTATCAATGTGATGGAAATGAGTCGCAAAGTAGCGATGAACGCAGAGGTCTATTGGTAATATCATGATCCCGCATTTAATTTCGATATTGTTCTTGAATTACACTTGATATGGAACAATATCGATCCCAATAACGTAGAGGGATGTAACTATTACACAGGCACTTTATTTGTTGATTAGAATCAAGGCGGTGTCGGAAGCTAATTTGGCTCTGAGGGAATAATATTTCTCCGTTTTAATCAGTTAAATCGATTAATCGATTTAACTGATTACGCGAATCGATTTTATTCAATTTATTTATTTTCGGAAAACGTTTATCTTTGTTTCAAGAAAAACGGTAAACGTTTTATTAAAAATTATTAATTAAGCATTCTTTAAACACAATTTAAAAGGAACCAAACAATGACTATGATAAACAAATCAATTCCAGAATTTTCGGTAGAAGCTTTCCACGATGGTGAGTTCAAAACTATCACTAACGAAGATGTAAAAGGAAAATGGTCTATCTTTGTATTCTACCCAGCGGATTTCACATTCGTGTGCCCAACAGAGTTAGAAGACATGGCTAAAAAGTACGACGAATTATTGGCACTTGGTGTTGAAGTTTATTCTGTATCAACTGACTCTCATTTCGTGCACAAGGCATGGCATGACACAAGTGAAGCGATTGGTAAAATTAAGTATCCAATGCTTGCTGACTCAACTGGCTCGATGACTCGTGCATTTGATATCATGATTGAAGAAGATGGCCGTGCTTTACGTGGCACGTTCTTAGCTAATCCAGATGGCATCATTAAAGTTGAAGAAGTTCATGACCTAGGTATCGGTCGTTCGGCAGCTGACATGCTTCGCAAAGTGAAAGCAGCTCAATATGTTGCAAATAACGACGGTGAAGTTTGCCCAGCAGCTTGGGAAGAAGGTCAAGCGACATTAACGCCAAGCCTTGATCTTGTTGGTAAAATCTAAGCTTAGGTAGAAAATATGTTTGGGGAGCGCTCGCTCCCCAATATTCAGCCTGCGTCATGAGCGATACACAAAAGACGCAAAAGGCATAACGACTGCTTTTAGAGATGCCTATATGCTTGAAAGCCAAATATTGACAACAAGAACTTGAAAGCAGAGGCTTTCACCCTTTATTTATTCTAACTATCAAACTGAAACCAATAGGGTTCATTAACTGAGCTGAGTTTAGTGCAACCTACTTTTGATGATTTACCCAATAAGTAAACGGTGAAGCCCTTTGCTACAACCCATTTAAAGTGAAAGGAAAAAACAATGTTAACTCCCGATATATTAAAAGCCTTAGCGCAATACTCGAAAGATATGCAACACAACGTCACTTTAGTTTTACAAACTGGTGAGCATACGAAGCGAGCAGAACTCAAAGAAATGCTAAGCCAATTTGCGTCTATATCAGACAAAATTACACTTGAAGAGCGAGACGACTCAGCGCGTTTTCGCAGCGCAGTAAGCTTTGGTTTAGAAGTCAACGATAAGCCAACCGGCATCACTTTTTCTGGCGTTCCAGGCGGACATGAATTTAATTCATTTGTTTTAGCAGTCCTGCAAGCGGGTGGTGTAAAACTGAAGCTTGATGAAAGTGTGCAAAATATGATCAAAAAAGTGGTCAATCCGCTTAAGTTTCAGGTTTATATTAGCTTAAGTTGCCATGCATGCCCAGACGTCGTCCAAGCAATGAATCAATTTGCTTTGCTGAATGAGAATATTGAGTCTGAAATGATAGATGGTAGTGTTTATCCAGATTTGGTCGAACAAAATGGTATCCAGGGCGTTCCCACTGTTTTTATGAATGGTAAAGTATTTGCAACAGGTCAAATAGACACAGCAAAACTGATCGATAAGTTGACACAGTCTCAACCGGAAATGTTGCAAGCAAACGACAATGTCGAGCAGCTTCCATTGCAAGATGTAACCGTTATTGGTGGAGGTCCTGCTGGAGTCGCTGCTGCTATTTATTCGGCGCGTAAAGGCTTGAAAGTCACAATAATTGCCGATCGTTTTGGTGGTCAAGTGAAAGACACTATGGGAATCGAAAACTTGATTTCCGTCTCGAAAACAACGGGCCCTCAGCTAACAACGTCATTGATGGAACATTTGAATGACTATGAAGTAACAATACGTGAGCATTTCCGCGTTGATAAAATTGAAAAAGGTGACATCAAAAAGCTGACACTAACGTCGGGTGAAGTGATTGATACCAAAACCATTATTATTGCTACCGGCGCTAACTGGAGAGAACTAGGTGTGCCAGGCGAAAAAGAGAATATTGGTAATGGTGTTGCCTACTGCCCGCATTGTGATGGTCCTTTTTATAAGGGTAAAGACGTTGCTGTTATTGGCGGCGGTAACTCAGGTGTTGAAGCCGCGCTGGATTTATCTGGCATTGTAAAATCGGTGACAGTATTTGAGTTCATGCCAGAATTGAAGGCAGACCAAGTGTTAATTGATCAAGTAAATGCAAGAGACAACATCAAAATCATTAAAAATGCGGCTACCAAAGAAATTCATGCCAAAGATGGCAAGGTTAATGCGATTGAATATATTGACCGAGCAACAAACGAAGCTCATATGCAAACGTTGCAAGGTGTATTTGTACAAATTGGTTTAGTGCCTAATAGTTCGGTACTTAAAGGTGTTGTTGATTTAACTAAGCATGGCGAAGTGATTATTAATGAAAAGAGCCAAACCAGTGAAGCGGGTATTTATGCTTGTGGAGACGTTACAACCGTGCCTTATAAACAAATCGTTATTGCAATGGGTGAAGGTGCGAAAGCGTCGTTGGCTGCTTACGATTACATCTTAATGAGTAAGCCGATTAAGAAAGCGGAGTCTGTAGCAGCTTAGTACCAGTACTTAGGTAAGTTGCTTAGCTAAATTAGGAGGGCGCTTTCAATAAATAAAGCGCCCTTTTTTTATCTAAAAGTTATCTAGGTAATTATCTGGGATGGTCTCTATTTTTGCAACACCAGAGGCGATTGCTGCTTTTGCAACTGCTGTTGCGATGCGCTTGCAAAGTCTAGGGTCCATCGGTTTAGGAATAATATAATGCTTACCGAAAGTGAGTGACTTTGATTGGCTAGCAATCAATACCTTCTCAGGCACTGGTTCTTTCGAAATACTTCTCAATGCTTCAACCGCTGCTACTTTCATTTCATCATTAATCACAGATGCTCTCACATCCAAAGCACCTCTAAAAATAAATGGAAAACAAAGAACATTGTTAACTTGATTTGGATAATCAGAACGTCCGGTCGCCATAATTAAATCATCGCGTACAGCGTGCGCTAACTCAGGTTTAATTTCAGGGTCAGGGTTGGAGCAAGCAAATACAACTGGATTTGGTGCCATCAGTTTTAGCGCTTCTGGCGGCAGAAGGTCAGGTCCACTTAGACCTAAAAAGACATCAGCGCCCTCCAACACATCTTCCAATGTGCGTTTGTCGGTATTATTAGCAAACAACGCTTTGTGCGGTGTTAATTCTTCTCTTCTTGTATGAATGACGCCTTTGCGGTCCAGCATATAGATTTTTTCACGCATAGCGCCACATTTAATGAGTAATTCCATACATGCGACCGCCGCTGCGCCAGCACCCAAGCAAACAAAGATGGCTTCGTCTATTTTTTTGCCTTGAATTTCGAGTGCGTTCAACATACCTGCAGCGGTTACGATCGCGGTGCCATGCTGGTCGTCGTGAAATACAGGGATTTTACAGCGCTTTATTAGCTCTTGTTCAATTTCAAAACATTCCGGCGCTTTTATATCTTCTAAATTAATCCCACCAAAGGTGTCAGCGATATTAGCGACGGTGTTAATAAATTCTTCTGTGGTGCGGTGTTTCACTTCGATGTCAATTGAATCAATTCCCGCAAAATGCTTGAACAATAGTGCCTTGCCTTCCATTACAGGCTTGGAGGCAAGTGGGCCTAAGTTACCTAGGCCAAGAATAGCTGTACCATTGGTAATGACAGCAACTAAGTTGCCTTTAGCTGTATATTTATAGGCCGCGTTCGGGTCTGCAGCAATCTCTCGCACGGGCTCTGCAACACCGGGACTATATGCGAGTGCCAGGTCAGTAACAGTATCAGCAGGGGTCGTTAGCTCAACACTAATTTTGCCGGGTTTAGGAAATTCGTGATAATCGAGCGCTTGTTGGCGAAAATCTGGCATGTTGGTCAGGGTCCTTTCGAATATGTTTGTGATACTGTTTTGGTAAGTTTTCAAAGTGACTTACAAGAAAAGTGAGAATACTTTGCAAATGTAGCACATATCGATAGAAAGTGAAGGATACTAGAAGTATTAACCTATATTAAAATGCAACTGGTAAGACCATGATTTCGTGCGAATAATGTTCATTTTATCAGGTATTATAACGTACATCATATAATGAATATTTATGTATTTAGCAATTAATATATGAATCTTTATATACTGAAGACGTTGACTAAGCTTGCCTGTGGAACGCGAGACACAACTGGGGCAGTGTTTAAGACATGGTGGATAAGTTATTGTTTTGTCGATTAATAGGCATAAAAAAGAGCGCTTTGCGCTCTTTCGAATTTTTTAAACCAAGCCTACTCTATGAGACTTACTTTGAATTAAGTGCACCAAAACGTTTCTTAAACTTATCAACACGACCACCGGTATCAGCTGTACGCTGCTTACCAGTATAGAATGGATGGCATAACGAACATACGTCCAAGTTGATGTCTTTAGCAAGTGTAGAACGGATGTTAATTACGCTACCGCATGAACAAGTTGCTTTGATTTCGTTATACTTAGGATGAATACCGTCTTTCATTGGAATACCTTATTTGTATTTAGGCCGTCTCGCTATACAACCCGAAGTCGCACACCAAACGAAATTGATTAAAAAGTAGCTGAATATTCAACTACTGAAATTTGGACGCGTATAATAATTGAGTTACGCACCTTAATCAAGGAATAACTAATGAATTGTTGCTAAACCTAGCAGGTGTATAATAATTTATCAGCATAATAATTATGTGAACAACATCGGCATAAAAATACTTCGTAGTTGCTCTGCAAAGGTTGATATCATAGTGTCAGAAAAAAATTATCTAACGCTGGCAAAAACTAACGCTATTACTCATAAGAAAAGAGGTTTCATTGCAAGTTATTCAAGTGGCCATTGCGGTGCCCATGTCACAATTGTTTGATTATAAAATTGACAATGCTATTGCAACTGAGTCTGCGATGATTGAATTATCGCAGAATGAATTAGCGTCGGGCGGACCTGCTGCTTCAGCAGCGGCTCGTTCAGATAATAATGGATTGGTTGGTTGCAGGGTCTTAGTGCCTTTTGGCCCTCGTAAATGCGTTGGTATTGTATTGCGTGTGGATGTCGAATCTGACTATGAAATATCCAAACTTAAATCGGTGATTGAAATACTCGATAGCTCGCCAGTTTGCTCTGATCAGATGTTGACCTTAGGTCAGTGGATGAGTGAGTATTATCATTACCCGATTGGCGAAGTGCTACATACGTTACTACCGGCAGCGCTAAGAAAGCAGCAGAGTGGCAAGACTAAAGCAGCCGTTGCCACTCAATCTTATTTGCAACTCGATACGGCGACTAAAGCGCATGATGAGGTAGATGAACTGCTTGCTCGTTCAGTTAAACAATTTAATTTGTATCGTTTACTTGAAAAGAGTGCGCAGCCATTATCAGCTATTAAGCAACAGTTTAGTGCTGCCATTATTAAAGCGCTGATAGACAAGTTGTTGATTGAAAAGGTCGACGTAGTTGAAAAGCCCGATGAGTGGACAACACAACTTTCAATATCTGAAAAGCCGCTTCCAAATGTTGAACAAGCAATGGCGATTTCGACTATTAATCTCGCCAATGGTTTCGACACTATGTTGATCGAAGGTGTTACTGGCAGTGGTAAAACTGAAGTATATCTGCAAATTATTGAACCGTTATTGGCGGCGGGCAAACAAGTCTTAATTTTGGTTCCTGAAATTGGCTTAACACCGCAAACTGTTGGGCGTTTCGAAAAACGTTTTGGGATAAGGGTTGGTACGTTGCATTCTAATCTAAATGATACTGAGAGATTGCAAGTGTGGCAGCAAGCTAAAGATGGCAGTTTAGGTATCATCATAGGCACACGCTCCTCTATTTTCACAGAAATGAAAAATCCTGGAATGATCATTGTGGATGAGGAGCATGATGAGTCTTTTAAGCAGCAAGATAATTTGAAATATCATGCTAGGGATATAGCTGTTTATCGTGCTAAACAGTTAAATATCCCTCTGGTACTGGGTAGTGCGACCCCATCACTAGAAAGTTTGCACAATGCATTAGAAAAGAAATATCGACATATTCTATTACCCAACCGCGCTGGCAGTGCCGCAATGCCGGCGCAACGCTTGATGAATATTAAGGGCCAGCCTATGCAATACGGTATTGCTCAAGGAATGCTCGATAAAATGCAATTACAACTGGATGCAGGCAATCAAGTTATGGTGTTTGTAAATCGGCGTGGATATGCACCTGCTTTACTTTGCCATCAGTGCGGGCATGTCGAGAATTGTGCCCGTTGCGATACTCCGATGACGGTGCATAAAAGTGCAAACAATTTGCAATGTCATCGCTGCGCTGATGCCCGTCACTTACCAAAAGTGTGTGCTGAATGTGGACACAATGAGTTAGACACATTTGGTGTTGGTACAGAACAATTGCAACAAGGCTTGGAAATCCTGTTTCCAGATTATGCTACTGTGCGTGTCGATAGTGACACCGTCCGCGGCAAGGGGAAGCTCAGCAAGTTACTACAAGAAATTAATCAGAAAAAGTATCAAATTCTGGTTGGTACTCAAATTTTATCGAAAGGGCATCACTTTCCTGATGTGACACTCGTTCTTATTTTGAACGTCGATAGCGCTCTGTTTAGTGCTGACTTTAGAGCGCCGGAAAAACTAGCTCAACTCATTACTCAGTTATCTGGTAGAGCTGGTCGCAGCGATAAAGCCGGAGAAATGTGGTTACAAACACATTGCCCAGAGCATCCCTTGTTGCAAGACCTCATTAATAATGGTTTTTCTGACTTTGCGAGATATGCATTGCTGGAGCGCAAACATGCAGCGTTGCCGCCACACGAACATCAGATTTGTATCCGCAGCGAGTCGCATCACAAACGTTTGTCGGTGCACTTTCTGCAATTGTGTGCCCAAATATTCAGCCAATTTAAACATGCGAAAGTGTTGGGACCATTTCCGGCATTCATTGAAAAGAAGCAAGGACGCTATCGAAATCTGTTGATAATTCAATCGGCTTCACGAAAGTATTTACAACAAGCAACTGAGCAAGCTAATAAAGCGTTATCTGAAATGCCGTTAAGTAGGCAGGTCCGTTGGAGTATTGATGTATCACCTATCGATTTTAGTTAAATAAAGTATAACAATTTAGCTTTTTTTATAGCAAAACTTTGTATAGTCTTGCACCGGATTAGATTCTAATAAAAAAGTAATAAAGAAAATTATGGCGCAAAGAGATTACGTGGCGCGCAGCCAGAAGAAAAGACAAGCTCCCAAAAAGAGAAAGCGATCTACCCAATCGGTTGCTTGGTTCAAAGTTGCGCTCGCAATTTTAGTGGTAAGCGGGTTTGTGGCGGTTCTATGGTATTTAAAAGATGCTGGTGATAATGATGCTAGTAATACGCTACAAAATGAACAAGACGCGACGACCAGCAAAACTGTAACTGATAATAAATCAATCACTAGCAATGTGTCCGCGAGATCAACTGAAGATGAAAGAGATCCACTGCCAGTGCTTAGGGAAGAGCAGTGGGAATTTATTGAAGGCTTACCTGCATATTCAGTAGAAGTAGAGGTAGATGAATTACCAAATTCAGACCGTCGCTATTTAATGCAGTGCGGGTCTTTTCGAAAGCAATTGCAAGCGCAAGAATTAAAAGCCACTATCGCATTTCAAGGACTTGAATCGCAAGTGCTGGAGAGTAAAGGTTCAAAAGGCATTTGGTATCGTGTCGTCCTTGGGCCCTACGAGACTAAGCGCGACGCAGAACGAGATCGCCATTCATTGAGAGCCGCTAGGGTTAATCGCTGCCAAATTTGGAATTGGGATTAAGCGCAGTGGAAGGATAAAAAGCATAAACTGTCAATGGAGCAACAAAACCAGACTTGAAATAGTTCGAACGCCCCCCATTTCTTCTTGACGCAACGAAATTAGACGGTATTAAGTAGGAGTTTACATGACAACGATCGTATCAGTTCGTCGAGGCAATCAAGTTGTGATTGCAGGTGATGGCCAAGTTTCACTTGGTAATACCGTTATGAAGGGAAATGCACGTAAAGTCAGACGGCTTTACAATAACAAAGTATTGGCCGGATTCGCAGGTGGAACCGCCGATGCTTTTACGTTGTTCGAACGATTTGAATCCAAACTTGAGATGCATCAAGGTCACCTTACCAAGGCTGCTGTTGAATTAGCCAAAGATTGGCGAAGCGATCGTATGCTTCGAAAATTAGAAGCGTTATTGGCTGTTGCTGATCACAGTGGTTCTTTGATAATCACAGGAAACGGCGATGTTATTCAGCCTGAAGAAGACCTCATAGCGATTGGCTCAGGTGGTCCATTTGCCCAAGCAGCGGCAACCGCACTGTTTGCTAACACTGATTTAAGCGCCCAACAAATTGCCCAAAAAAGCTTAACCATAGCAGGCAATATTTGCGTATTCACCAATCAAAATCAGACAATCGAAACACTGGATTATTAACTCTATTTTTTAAATTAAGTTGTTCTAATGCCTTTTCATAGGCATTGTTGAGCGAGCTAATCAAAGGTAATCAGACTATGTCAGAAATGACTCCTAGAGAAATTGTACATGCCTTAGATAAGCATATTATTGGGCAATCAAATGCAAAGAAAGCGGTATCCATAGCACTCAGAAATCGCTGGCGCCGAATGCAACTTGAGCCAGAACTGCGCCAAGAAGTTACACCAAAAAATATTTTAATGATTGGTCCTACAGGTGTGGGTAAAACCGAGATAGCGCGTCGCTTAGCAAAGTTAGCTAATGCGCCGTTTATTAAAGTCGAGGCAACTAAATTTACTGAAGTAGGCTACGTTGGTAAAGAAGTGGAAAGTATTATTCGCGACCTCGCTGATATTGCCGTCAAAATGACCAAAGAAGACGCCGCTAAAAAAGTAAAACATAGAGCAGAGGAAGCGGCTGAAGAACGAATTTTAGATATTCTAATTCCGCCTGCGCAGAGCGCATCTGGTGAGCGAGAAGAAATTCAGGATAAAGGCACTCGTCAGGTTTTTCGTAAAAAACTACGTGAAGGCCAATTGGATGACAAAGAGATTGAATTAGATGTCGCTCTTCCGCAGGTTGGCGTTGAAATTATGGCGCCTCCAGGAATGGAAGAAATGACTAACCAACTGCAAGGTATGTTTCAAAACCTGTCAGGTGAGAAGAGCAAGAAGAAGAAAAAACTAAAAATAAAAGATGCCTTTAAGTTATTGATTGAAGAGGAATCGAGCAAATTAATTAATCAGCAAGATTTAAAAGAAGAGGCCATTGAATCGTTAGAACAAAATGGTATTGTGTTCATTGATGAAATTGATAAAATTTGCAAGGGAGAAGGAACGCAATCTGGCGGCGTATCCAGAGAGGGTGTTCAGCGTGATCTCTTGCCTCTAGTTGAAGGTTCGACTGTGTCGACTAAATACGGCATGGTAAAAACTGACCATATCTTATTTATAGCCTCAGGGGCTTTTCAAATGGCAAAACCATCTGACTTGATCCCAGAGTTACAAGGTCGACTTCCCATTCGTGTTGAGTTATCCGCTCTGCGAGTAGAAGATTTCGTGAGAATTTTAACAGAACCAGACGCGTCACTAACGCTTCAGTATAAAGCCTTATTAAAAACGGAAGGCGTTGATATCAGTTTTGTTGAATCCGGTATTCAGCGCATTGCAGAAGTAGCTTGGCAGGTAAATGAAAAAACCGAAAATATCGGAGCTAGACGTTTATATACTGTTTTAGAGCGGTTAATGGAAGAAATTTCATTTGAAGCTTCCGATAGATCAGGTGAATCACTTGTTATTGATAGTGATTACGTGAATCATCATTTAGAAACGTTAGCAGATAACGAAGACTTAAGTCGATTTATACTGTAGTCTGTTTTTTAAGACGTAAGTCTTGGCTTTTATACTTTTCTAATTTGCAAATTTTAACAAGCAATTTAGTGTTGTAAAACGCAATAAAGTGGCTTCTAGCAAAGCCTATTGCGAGAGTGTTTTGGCAGCGCTATTGGTCTAGTCAACCGCAGCGTCTAGATGCGTTTTTAATATTTGATTCAAACCCCATTAGCCCTTCGTTACTGGGGTTTTGTTATTCTAGACGGTTAAGTTTTGAGATCAATGTTACAAACTCTGTTTTTTGAGTCTATAAAGCGATCAGGTTACTAGTAATCAACGCTGTCTTCGAGGTCCATCTTGTCTCCTTTGGACTTATTTAAGTTTAGCTTTATAGTCAGGGTTCATGGCCTTTACGTGTTTTTTACCAACTAATCTCTGTCATGCTCAGTGAAGCAGGAATCAAGTAAATAAGGAACATAGGCCAGTCTTTAAGATAGCCTATGCTTTACCATCCTTGGTAGTTTACATATCTGTCTCCTGACAGACGCATTTAGAATAAATGACTTAGCGGATTCGAGCTACTGACCTTTCAACTAGTTCGCCTCCATCTACAAGAAAAACGGGTCTATCGTCTTGCCGTTCACGGCAAATCAAAGGATAATATAGACACACCTATTTATCGTTAATATTTTCATATGAATTATAAGGAGCGGGTTATTTCCTTCTTCCCCATTGGCGGACAATTCTTCAGCAGCATTATTATTATGGCAATAATTTTTGTGCACGTACCCGCTTCCGCAAAATGGGAAATTAAATATGCAGATGAAAAAAAAGGCGCTGACAGTCAAGTTGTCGATAATATCCAACTTCATTTAGCTGGTCTGAATTTTCCAGAAAATGACTATGAGTTAGCGCAATTCGAAAAACAGACGAGAGTCAAAATCACTGCGGCAATTCGTGCATATTCTTACTATCAGGCAG
>Ga0307488_10000727_pt1 | contig 27363 bp, 27 predicted proteins | sample SB02metaG_FD_202248 | JGI IMG/M metagenome (GOLD analysis project Ga0307488, IMG submission 202248) | Sea-ice brine microbial communities from Beaufort Sea near Barrow, Alaska, United States - SB 0.2 | ecosystem: Environmental > Aquatic > Marine > Coastal | place: USA: Alaska | collected...
CGGATGAAAAAGCACTTAAAGTGGGACAACATCTATTTTTACATAATTGTTCACAATGTCATGGTTCAGATGCACGTGGTATGACCGGTTTTCCTAACCTAACAGATGACGATTGGTTGTACGGTGGCTCTCCTGAAGCAATTACAGAAACACTGATAAAGGGCCGTAAAGCCGTTGGTATGATGGCTTGGGCACCTATCCTTGGTGGTGAACAAGGTGTTAAAGAAGTGGCTGCTTATGTTATTAGCTTAAGTGGACGCTCTGTTAACCCTGATCTTGCCGAAGCAGGCAAGGCTAAATTCGGTATATGTGCTGGTTGTCACGGTCAAGAAGGAAAAGGTAACTTAGCAATGGGCGCACCGAACCTAACAGATAATATTTGGTTGTACGGCGGTTCTCAAAAAGCGATAGAAGCAACCATTCGCAATGGCCGTGCTGGTGTTATGCCGGCTTGGAAAGAAATTCTAGGTAAACAAAAAATACATGTAGTAAGCGCCTATGTCTATAGTCTCTCTCTAAAGAAGTAGCTAAAGACACAAGGTAAAATAAAAAAGGCTTGTTAATCTAATTAACAAGCCTTTTTTAATAGTCGATACAGATATAGGAAAATACCGTTGAGAATGACATGCTATTTATTAATATATCTTCCTATAGAGGACCATAACAAGTGTATTTACTGAGTGGTTAACACTTCAAGTAATGCCTCTACCGGATGGCGAGATTTTATCCCTGCTAAACGCTTTACTTGACTACGACATGAAAATCCGGTCACGAGTATTTGTTCATTATCTAAATCGGTTAATTTACCCTGCCAGCTCATCTCAAATAAACTTTTAGAGTTTTCATAATTAGATTTTTCGTGACCATAAGTACCCGCCATACCACAGCATCCTAGCGGCACCTTAGTTAATGATAAACCAAAGCAGTCAAAAATTTTAATCCATTGGTTCTCACTATGCACGAGTGCAGTTTTTTCAGTACAATGGGCAAATAACTTATATTGAACCCTGTTACTTTTAAAGTGACTTTTCGATAATAATTCATTACTTTCAATTTCTTTAATTAACCACTCATGCGCAAGAATAACTTCAAAATCTCCCCTGTTATCACCGAGCACTTGATTATATTCGTCGCGATAACACAAGACTAATGAAGCATCTAAGCCTATCATCGGAATATTTAACTGGTGCAGCTGATTTAAAAACTGAGCCGATGATTTTGCTGATTTTGCAAAGCGAGATAAAAACCCTTTCACGTGCTGCGCTTTACCATTGGGCTTAAAAGGTAACAAAATGGGAATTAATCCTAATTTGTCAATTAATGCCATCATCGCTTGTACGGTATTTGCGTCATAAAAGGAAGTAAAAGGGTCTTGAACTATCAGGATATATTGCTGACGTTGCTTATCGGTTAACACTTGTAATTTAGCTAAGTCGAATGAGCAAAACCCTGCGGTTTTGACCTGTTGTTTTAACGTTGGCACAGACAATAAAGGTGTATCAACATAACCAATAGTTGCTGCAGAAAATTTATCATATAATTGAGTACTCAATACACTATTAACGACTTTAGGTGCTTTCGCCAATAAGGGTGCTAAAATTTCAACATTAGCGACTAAATGATCTTTTATCGGTCTCATGTATCTAGAATGATACAAGTTCATAAAACGCGCTCTAAAGTCCGGTACATCAACCTTTATTGGACACTGACTTGCACAAGCTTTACAGGCTAAACAGCCAGACATAGCATCCATCACTTCATGTGAAAAATCATCTTTATTGGTTTTATCAAATTTATGCTTAATTTTATTAATACTACGCTCGAGTAAAGCCTTTACCGACCAGCCATTGATATCATCTTCTAACGCTAAAACATCAACCCCTTGCTTTTCGAGTAAACGTAGCCATTCTCTCATCAGTCCTGCTCGACCTTTTGGCGATTGCCTACGGTCACGAGTCACTTTGCTTGACGGACACATAGGGCTATCAACATCATAGTTAAAACATAAACCGTTACCGTTACAATCAAGGACTGAATTAAATGAGTCTTTGACTGCCACCGGAATTTGTCGATCAAAATGACCGCGCTTTTGACCATCAACAGACACTAAAATTTCATTTGAATCTATTGGGGTACAAATCTTTCCCGGGTTCATTTTATTAAGGGGGTCAAATACAGTTTTTATTTTTCTTAATTCAGTAAATAGTTGTTGTCCAAAGAATTTTTGGCCATATTCTGATCGGTAACCTCGACCATGTTCACCCCACATTAAACCGCCATACTTAGCCGTCAAGGCAACCACTTTATCTGATAATACTCTAAGTAATTTCTCTTGATTTTCATCACACATATCAAGTGCCGGTCTTACGTGTAAAACCCCAGCATCAACATGGCCAAACATGCCATAATGCAAATCATGGCTGTCGAGTAACTGACGAAACTCAACTATAAAATCAGCTAGTTTTTCTGGGGGTACCGCAGTGTCCTCAGCAAAAGCTAACGGTTTTTGACTGCCCTTAGTATTACCTAGTAGACCTACCGCTTTTTTGCGCATTGCATAAAGTTTACCAATGCTGGCAAGATCAGAAGTGATTTGATAGCCGATCACCCCTTTATCACTGGTTTCACTGTCTATAATGTCTTGATCAAGTTGTTTAGTCAGCTGGGCAACTTGCGCAGCAAGCCCGTCAATGCTTTCACCGTTGTATTCAACGATGTTAATACCGTCCATTACTTTGTTGGGTACATCAGTAATTAAATCGCTGACCGAGTGCCAAATAATATCCTGTTTAGCTAAATTTAATACTTTAGAGTCAATAGTCTCTACTGATGTGGCTTTTGCTTGAACTAACTCGGGAGAATGGCGCAGTGCTGAGTCAAAACTGTTGTATTTAATATTGATTAAGGTTTTAGCTTTAGCAATTTTGGTTAAGTTAAGCTTAGCTTCACAGACAAAGGCCAAAGAACCTTCAGAGCCGGTTATTAAGCGACTTAAATCAAACTCAGTTAGATCATCATTAAAAACATGTTCTAAATCATAGCCCGTTAAAAAACGGTTTAAACGGGGGAATTTATCTAAAATGAGTGTTCGATTGTCACGACAGGCATTAAAGACTTGTTTAACAATTTTTCCATGGCTTGTTTCGATTTCAGCCAGAGATTGAGCTTCTTTAATCGATAATGGCGATGTCGATAAAAAATCACCATTAGCTAATACTGATTCAAGACCTAATACGTGGTCTGATGTTTTGCCATAAACTAAGGAACCTTGACCTGAAGCATCGGTATTAATCATACCGCCAATAGTCGCACGACTACTGGTCGATAGATCAGGTGCAAAGAAAAAACCATAGGGACGTAAATAATCATTAAGCTGATCTTTGACCACACCAGCTTGTACTCTGACCCAGTTCTCTTCAACATTAATTTCTAAAATACCATTCATGTATTTTGATAAATCAACAATAATACCTGGCGTTAAGCTCTGGCCATTTGTTCCTGTACCACCACCTCTAGCGCTAAATTTAATATCATTAAATTTTTCTTCTGAAGAAAGTAAGCAAATAATTTGAATATCTTGGTTGTTTTTAGGATTTAAAACCAATTGAGGTAATTGCTGGTAAATACTGTTATCGGTGGCGGCACTTAACCTTGCACCATAACTGGTATTAATATCACCAGTAAAATGTTCAGATGATAACGATTGCGAGAACTCTTGGTATAACTCAGAAACTAGAGCTTGAGGGTCTAACCGAGGCAGCATAGTAAATAATCTTTTAACAGCTTTTAGATGAGGGGATTATATCAGAGCTTGGCTAAAAGTGATTAAAAAAAGTAGTACAAATAAACATACCTAAGAACATTTACATCATGTTAATGAAGTGCTCTCAAGCTTTTTATTAATGCGTCATATCCATGCGTTCTAAAATTGCATAAACATTATCCGCTGTGCATTATCAGCTGAACAACACAACGAATATTTGATTCAATTTTAGTTGTGCTGTTCAGCTAAATATAACCAAGTAGGTAATACCGTATCCGGGTTTAGTGACACACTATCTATCCCCTTCTCTACCAGCCATGCGGCAAAATCAGGATAGTCTGAAGGCCCTTGTCCGCAAATACCGACATATTTACCCCGGGCTTTACAGGCTTTAATTGCCATCTCTAATAACAGTTTAATAGCGGGGTCACGCTCATCAAATAAATGAGAGATTAAACCAGAGTCTCTATCTAAACCCAGTGTTAATTGAGTTAAGTCGTTTGAACCTATTGAGAATCCATCAAAGTGGTCAAGAAACTGATCAGCCAATAGAGCATTTGAAGGTAATTCACACATCATAATAATACGTAGACCATTTTCGCCACGTTTTAATCCATGCTCGGCTAAAATTTCAATAACCGCTTCGGCTTCACCCAAGGTGCGAACAAAGGGGATCATCACTTCAACATTGGTTAAATCCATCGTGTTTCGCACACGTTTTAATGCTTCACATTCAAGAGCAAAACAATCTCTGAAATCTTTAGAGATGTAACGAGCGGCGCCACGATAACCTATCATGGGGTTTTCTTCATCAGGTTCAAACTTTTCCCCACCAACTAAATTGGCATATTCGTTAGATTTAAAATCTGACATCCGAACAATAACTTTTTCAGGATAAAATGCGGCAGCAAGTGTCGAAATACCTTCGGTAAGTTTAGCAATATAGAATTCTACCGGACTATCGTAACCCGCGATAATGTCAGTAATTTCTTCTTTTAAATCTTCCGATTGCTCATCAAAATTAAGCAAGGCTTTAGGGTGAATACCAATCATTTTATTAATGATGAACTCAAGACGAGCCAAACCGATACCTGAGTGAGGTAGGCGAGCAAATGAGAAAGCCCTGTCAGGATTACCAACGTTCATCATTATTTTAAGAGGCAACTCCGGCATGTTGTCGATTTCAGACTTGGTGACAGTAAAATCAAGTTCACCTTCATAGATAAAACCGGTATCACCTTCTGCACATGATACGGTAATTTTATCACCTGCTTTAATTTTGCTAGTCGCATCACCACAACCTACCACTGCAGGAATACCCATTTCACGGGCTATAATTGCCGCATGACAAGTGCGCCCACCACGGTTGGTGACAATCGCTGAAGCCCTTTTCATGATAGGCTCCCAATCAGGATCTGTCATATCAGTCACAAGAACATCACCCGGTTTAATCATGTCCATTTCAGCAAGTGAGCCTAATACTTTGGCTTCCCCTGAACCAATTTTCTGACCAATAGAGCGACCTTCACAAACAATATTTGCTGTAGTTTGTAATTGATATTGTTCCATTATATTGCCACTTTCACGGCTTCTTACCGTTTCAGGGCGAGCTTGGACGATATATAATTTATTGTCTAACCCATCTTTTGCCCATTCAATATCCATGGGACATTGATAATGCTTTTCAATGATAACCGCTTGTTTAGCAAGCTCTTGAATTTCATCATCTGATAAAGAAAAACGATTAGCATCACTATCTTCAACATTGACAATTTCAACTTGTTTACCATGTTCATCACTGTCAGAGTAAACCATTTTAATGGCTTTGCTACCGATATTACGTCGGACTATTGAGGGTTTACCCTTGTCAAGGGTTGGTTTATGTACATAAAATTCATCGGGATTAACAGCCCCTTGTACAACCATTTCACCTAAACCAAAAGATGACGTAATGAACACCACATCTTCAAAACCTGACTCAGTATCGATAGAAAACATCACACCAGAGGAAGCAATATCACTGCGGACCATCCGTTGAATACCCGCTGATAAGGCGACACCCCGATGATCATAACCTTGGTGAACTCGGTAAGAAATGGCTCGATCGTTAAAAAGTGAAGCAAATACATGTTTAATGGCAAGAAAAACCGCTTCCATACCTCGCACATTTAAAAACGTTTCTTGTTGACCGGCAAACGAGGCATCCGGCATATCTTCCGCGGTTGCCGATGATCGTACCGCAAATGAAGCATCATCAATAAAACCTGCCGCTAATGTCGCATAGGCTTTCTCTATTGCTATCTGCATATCATTTAAGAATGGTGTATCTATAATCCATTGACGAATAGAATCACCCGCTGAGGCAAGCGCCGTCAGATTATCAACATCCAATTCATCAAGGAGTTTATATATTTTATCGTTCAGACCACTTTGATCAAGAAACTCATTAAAAGCATAAGAAGTGGTCGCAAAACCACCCGGGACTTGAACGCCGACATTGGCTAAATTAGAAATCATTTCACCAAGAGATGCATTTTTACCGCCAACACGGTCAACATCGCCCATACCTAAGTTTTCATACCAAAGTACATAATCTTGCACAACAAAACCTCCAAAAAGATAAAAATGTAAAACTTACTCTTTTTACTTTATAAAAATAGAGTAAGCTAATACCAATAAATTATTACTGTTACTGCATATTCTACACTGCCAAATAGACAAAAATAAACAGTTATTAGTTCATATCCAGACATTAATTTACTTATAGTTAGTCTAAAACAGTCTTGGTACCTGAAAGTTTTCATATAGGACAACACATGCGCACTGCTTTTTATATTTCTGACGGTACAGCCATTACTTCTGAAGTTTTTGGTCATGCCCTACTTTCGTTATTTCCAACCGAATTTGAACATTTCACTATACCCTTTATTGAAAGTGTAGAAAAAGCTCATGAAGTAAAAAGACAAATTGATCGCGAGTCAAAACGTTCAGGCGAGTCGGCATTAGTATTCCATACTTTTGTTAATCCGGAGATACGAGAGATTATTGATAGCTGTGATGGCATCATCTATAACTTTTTAGAGCACTTCATCTCTCCTTTGGAAAAACAACTAGGCATGGCAGCCAAACCAAAAGCCCACCGTACCCATAGTATTCATGAAGACAGTTATGATTATCGTATTGATGCCGTAAATTATGCGCTTGCTAATGATGATGGCTCTAATGTAGATAATTACGAACATGCTGACGTAATTCTTGTTGGCGTATCACGCTCGGGTAAAACCCCCAGTGCATTATATCTTGCACTGCAATACAGTATTAAAGCCGCTAATTATCCTTTTACTGACGATGATATGGATGAGCTTAAATTACCCGATTTTTTAACAAAGCATAAAAAAAAGATATTCGGATTAACTATTGACGCACAACGATTAAAGGATATTCGTGATGGCAGAATGGCAAACAGTAAATACGCATCAACAAGGCAATGTAGAATGGAAGTTAGAGAAGTAGAAAAACTGTACAAAAAAGAGAAAATCCCCTACCTCAATACCACTAAACTTTCAGTGGAAGAAATTACGGCTAAAATATTGAGTAAAACTGGACTTCAAAGATATAAATACTAATGAGCCAGAATTATTGACAACAGATATCAAATTTTCACGATTTATATCGTTAAAATAGTTCACATTAGCCGCTAATTTAGCTATGTTAACCGCCATAATTTAGATTATGCGTTATTACCGCTTATTTTTATAAGTACTGCGTATAAAGTAACAAAATAAACGAATCCCATGACTATAAAAACAGATGAACTACGCACAAGTTTAATTGAAAACTTAGTGTCTCCTGCACAATTAGCTGAGCAAATACCACTGAGTAAAACTACTGCTGATTTTATTATACAAAGCCGAAAAGAAATTGAGGCCATAATCAGTGGTGAAGATAAACGTTTATTGGTCATCATTGGTCCTTGCTCAATTCACGACACCAATGCGGCTATTGATTATGCCAAACGTCTTAAAAAATTACGTGATAAACACCATAATGAACTGTTAATTGTTATGCGTGTTTATTTTGAAAAACCACGGACTACCGTGGGTTGGAAAGGATTAATTAGCGATCCTGATTTAGATAAGTCGTTTCATGTTGCTAAAGGCTTAAACCTTGCACGTCAGTTATTGGTTGATATTAATGAAATAGGTTTACCGGCAGGCACTGAATTTTTAGATATGGTTACCGGTCAGTATATTTCTGATTTAATCAGCTGGGGGGCCATTGGCGCACGAACCACAGAAAGCCAAGTACATCGAGAATTAGCCTCTGCGCTTTCTTGCCCTGTTGGTTTTAAAAATGGCACTGATGGCAATGTAAAAATAGCTTTAGACGCTATTAAAGCAGCAAGTGTGCCTCATGTTCTTTATTCCCCTGATAAAAGTGGCCAAATGTGTATTTATCGGACACATGGCAACCCTTTTGCTCATGTTATATTACGTGGTGGTAAAGTACCCAACTACTCTCATACCGATATAAAAGAGACGCGTGAGAAATTAGCGAAAGCAACGCTTAAACAAACGATCATGATAGATTGTAGTCACGGTAATAGCTTTAAGGATCATAATAAACAAATTGATGTAGCGCGCTCGCTGGCAGAGCAAATCACCCAAGGCGAAGAAAGTATTTTTGGCGTGATGATAGAAAGCTTTATTGAACCAGGTAATCAAGCAGTAAAAGCCGATACCCCCCTTGTCTACGGACAAAGCATTACCGATGCTTGTATTGACTTAGAGGTTAGTGAAGATATGTTATCTCTGTTAGCTAATGCGATTAAGTCCCGTGATTAGTTAATCTTGTACATTAGATTTTTCACAAAAGATTTGGCAAAACTTAACGGTATTGCCATTTTTTTAACTGTTGAATCAATTGAAGAACTAGGTAAGCTGCTTAATTAAGCCGTCACTAGCATCTTCAACTAAATCGAGAACAAACCTAAAACCATTAGCACCACCATAATAAGGATCCGGCACTTCCGTTTCTGCATGGTTTTTCGCAAACTCTAGGAACAATATTATTTTAGACTGCAAAGCCAGTGGCGATAATGCTATGAGTGCGTCAACATTTTGCTGATCCATCGCTAAGATCACATCAAACTCATCAAAGTCTTTAACCGTGACTTTACGCGCTTTAATGCCATCAAAGGAGTAACCACGTTCTATCGCCACTTTTTGAGCACGATGGTCGGGCTTTTCACGTGCATGGGCACCAAGGGTTCCTGCTGAGTCAATTTTAAGCGATAAGCCCTGTGCCAATGCCTTATGTCTAAAAACGACCTCAGCACTTGGAGAACGGCATATATTACCCATACAGACAAATAATACTGATTTTACGTTTTTCAAAGCTTTCAACCTGAAATCCTTTTTATTATGGCTTCATTAATCAAACCTAACGCATTTATAGTACTAAGGCATCAAGTGTCAAATATCAGTAGATTACATTTTTTTAAACGAAAGATATAGACAGCTTTAAAATATTCATTACCGGTAATATTAAATAAATAGTCTTTTAAAATAATTTGTCTATTTGATATTATTGGTGCTAACAAAAAATAATGGCTAATGTGAGATAGTTAGACCAAATACTAACGTTACACATTAACCGCCCTTGAGGAAAGAAAGTGTATGAAAATCTGGGTAGATGCCGACGCATGCCCTGTTGTTATTAAAGAGATACTTTTTAAAGCGGCAGAGAGAACCAAAATAACAACCACGTTAGTGGCTAATCATCACATTAATACACCGCCATCACGTTATATTAGTTTTATTCAGGTCAGTAGCGGTTTTGATATTGCCGATGATGAAATAGTTAAAAGAGTGAACGAGGGTGACTTGGTGATCACGAGTGATATACCATTAGCCGATGAAGTGATTACCAATAAAGGCTATGCATTAAGTCCCAGAGGTGAGTTATACACAGCAAGCAATATAAAATCTCGCCTTAACATACGAGATTTCATGGATACCATGCGCGCCAGTGGCGTTCAAACTGGCGGGCCGCCACCTTTAAATCAAAGCGATAGACAAGCATTTGCCAATCACCTTGATTCGATATTAAGCAAGTACCTTCGCCTAAAGAACAACACCTAAAGTTATAAAGTTTTTGCGTAAGCTCTAGCTTTTTCTAGGTCTTCTGGTGTATCAACGCCTTCAACAGGCACATCGATATTAGCGACATCGACATGAATTTTTTCACCATGCCACAATACTCTTAATTGTTCTAAGGCTTCTATCTGTTCTAACTCACTTGCCGGCCAGTTGACGTAATCTTTGATAAAACTGGCACGATAAGCGTAAATGCCAACATGGCGAAGATAAAAGTTACCAATGTCAGTAATATTATCTTCATTTAAAAAACGGTGACGATCATAGGGAATAGTGGCCCGACTAAAATATAGAGCGTAACCGTTTTTATCACATAATACTTTTACCGCATTAGGATTAAACACCTCTTCAACCGATGATATTTTAATTGATAAGGTCGCCATTCGAGCTTGTACTAATTGCTGATTTTGGTTTAATAAGTTATGAGCAACTTGAGCAATATTTTCAGGTGGAATAAATGGCTCATCGCCTTGCACATTAACAATGACCTCATCATCAGCAAAGTTATGTAAGTCCATCACTTCGGCTAAACGCTCTGTGCCTGATTGATGATCTGCTCTTGTTTTACAAACCTCACCACCAAAACCAGTAACAACTGCGGCTACCTGATCGTTATCTGTAGCAACAATAACTTGCTTTGCTCCACTGAGTTTTGCTTTTTCAACAACCCATTGGATCATTGGCTTACCATGAATATCGGCCAATACCTTACCAGGCAAACGAGAAGATTCAAATCGTGCAGGTATAACCACAACAAATGACATAACGAGTATCCTTACGCTTTATATTCATCTAAAGAAAGCCTTCGGGCTTCACTTTCTAGCAATACCGGAATATCTTTTTCAATTGGGTAGGCTAAGCGATCAAAATTACACGTTAACTCTTGTTGTTCTTTATGGTGGTCAAGTTTGCCTTTACAGACTGGGCAAGCCAGAATTTCCATTAATTTGATATCAAATGCCATTGTGATCTTCTCTTTATATCTAAGTTTTATTAAAGGTTAACTTAAGTCATTTAAACTGATGCAAGTTATGTAATATAATTAAGTTTCTATGTTTGTAGCTCTTTGATTGATGTTTTCAATTGCTCGACCTGTTCATCAGAAATTAAAGCATCTACCGGTAAATACCACCAATGTTCCTTTGCAAAACGGCGACATTTCACTGCATCTTTTTCAGTCATTAGTAATGGCAGTGTATCATCGATATTGTCATAAAAATCAAAGTCCGCTTGCTTAAAATCATGATGATCAACAAAGCCCTGAGTAAGATTCAAGCTAAAATCATGACCCGCTAGTGTGGCAAAAAAACGCTCAGGTGAACCAATTCCAGCGATAGCGTTAATACGTGTATATTGCGTTATAAAGTCACTAATCAACCATTTTTCACCGGTCAACAAATGAAAAATATGTGTTGCATGTAACTGCATTTTAATTTCATTATCGACAGGGTTATTACCGTTACCACCGCCATTAACAAAAACAAAATCACTGTATTTTAATCGCCACAACCCTTCTCTTAAAGGCCCTGCGGGTAATAAAAGGCCATTACCAAAGCGTCTTTTGCCATCAACAACAACAAGCTCTAACTGTCTTTGTAAACGATAGTGCTGTAAGCCATCATCCGCTAAAATAATATCACAGCCTTGTTCAACTAATAATGCTGCACCGGCGACTCTATCGCTACCGACAACAACTGGAAGAGCACAACGTTGATAAATCAACACAGGTTCATCGCCTGCCTCAGCCGCGCTAGTATTTTCATTAAGTAAATAAGGATAATGGGGAGCTTTGCCACCGTAGCCTCTACTGATCACACCGGGTGATAATCCTAATTCTCGACAAATGTCGATTAATAGAATGACAAGAGGCGTTTTACCATTACCACCAATACCAATGTTACCGACAACAATAACAGGTTTACTAATAGGGTAAGATTTGAAAATATTTAAAGAATAACATAGCCGTCTTAGTGACGTTAATACAGTAAATATAGCAGTAAAAGGGAGCAGTAAAGGCACAAGTAGCCACTGAGAAAAATGTGATTTAAACCAAACCTTTTCAATTAACCGCATAATATAATAACTTTAAAATAAAATGTAAAAAAAAATGACATTAGCTAAACTGTAAATTATTTAACTGAGCATAAGTGCCATTTTTAGCTAATAAAGACCGATGATCACCCTGCTCAATTATTCCACCTTGTTCCATAACAATAATATGATCGGCATTTTCAATGGTAGACAACCGATGAGCAATAACAATACAGGTTCTATTTTGTTGTAAACATTGTAAAGCATCTTGAATGTGTCGCTCTGATTCAGTATCAAGGGCACTGGTTGCTTCATCTAAAATCAAAAAAGGTGCATCACAGAGCAATGCCCGAGCAATGGCAACGCGTTGGCGTTGTCCACCGGAGAGCATGGAGCCATTTTCACCAATAACCGTATCAAGCCCTTCTGGCATCTTATCGACAAACTCCATTACATGGGCACTTTTAGCCGCAGCAATAATGGCTTCTCTACTCGCTTTAAGTTGTCCATAAGCAATATTATTAGCCAAGGTATCATTAAATAATACAACCTGCTGAGACACATAAGCAAATTGTTGACGCAAACTGCTTAATTGATAGTGTTCAACATTAACACCATCAACTTGTACCTGGCCTTTTGCCGCATCGTAAAATCGAAGAAATAAAGCACTCGCAGTTGACTTACCACTGCCAGATCTACCCACTAGTGCTAGGGTTTTTCCTGGTTCTACACTAAAAGAAACATTATCAATTGCAGGACTTTCTTTACCTGCATAAGTAAATGTGACGTTCTTAAACGCTAACTGCCCTTTGGGCTTTTCAAGCACACGTTTACCTTGATCTTTTTCTACAGTTTGATCTAACACATGAAAAATACTAATCGCCGCCGCCATGCCTGTTTGAAATTCGCCATTTACCGTGGTTAACATCTTTAATGGTCTCAGTAATAAAGCCATCATGGTCAGTACGGTAGTAAAACTACCGGGTGTTAAACTATCTCTCATACTCTCTAAATTAGCGACATATAAAACCACAGCTAGGGCAAATGAGGCAATAACTTGAATAACTGGCACACTGATCGCTTTAGTGCCTACCATCTTCATTCGTTGTTGACGATTATGTTTATTTATTTTTTTAAATCGATTAAATTCTTTTTGTTGTCCACCAAAGCTTAATACAACTTTATGAGCATTAAACACTTGCTCTGCGGCACTATTAACTTGCCCCATTGCTCCTTGAATATTTTTACTTATTTGCCTAAAACGACCTGAAACAAAAATAACAACGACAGCAATTAGAGGCGTCACGACTAAAAAAATCAATGATAATTGCCAACTGTTGTAAAACATAATAATTAACAAGCCAATAACAAAGGCACCTTGCTGAACTAAAGTAATTAAGGCTCTACTTGTCGCTTGTAATACTTGTTCACTGTCATAGGTTAACTTAGCAATTAAACTGCCCGTTGACTCTCTGTCATGAAAAGATACTGACATACTCATAATATGTTCAAATAATTGTTGTCTTAAGTCGGCAACCACATTATTACCGACCCATGCCAAACAGTAATTACCAACAAAGTGTGATATTCCACGCAAGATGAACATCACAATAATAAAAAAAGGAGCCCATTTCATAAAGTTAGGGTTTACCCCAGTGAGTCCTTCATCAATAAGAGGTTTGAGCATGGAGATAACGTAAGAGTCAATACCTGCATAGGCTAACATACCAATAATGGCGGCGATAAGACCTAACTTATAAGGCTTAGCAAAGGTCATTAGTCTTTTGAATGTTTGCCACGTGGTGGTATTTTCTAGAGAAGCATTATTATTGGAACTTTCTTGAGCGCTTTTGTCAGAGTTATCTTTAGATGAAACATCTGAAGTAGATGATAAATTTTTATCGGGTAAAGCGTCGGACATGTAGTCTCTCAATGACTTAAAAATTAGTAACTTGGTTATTTTAGCGTTATTTTTTCAATCAACCAACTAATTAAATTTTCTTTTTGAATTTACAAACCAATAAGGCGATAAATCTCGACGATATTGCAATATTTTTAGCGTTTGATTACTCATATCAACTCTTATCATGCCATGCTCATTGGTCGAATGAATGATGATTTTTTTATTAATAAATCGTTGTTTAACTACCTCAGTAGGCATGTTCCAGCGATTTAAGAAGCCGGCACTAAAAACAACGGCATTAGGTGCTACTTGTTTAATAAACTCGATACTTGAAGAACTTTTTGAACCATGATGAGCAGCAATTAAGACATCCGAATCAAGGGTCAGCATATTATTTTTAGCCTTATTAACTAAACGCTTTTCAACTTTTTTTGAAATATCACCCGTTAACAATATACTATGAAACCCATCACTTATACGAATAACACAAGAGTCATCGTTATTTCCCCCCTGATTTTTTTCGGGCCAAAGTTGTTGAAAATCAAGTCCTTGCCATTTAAAACTTTGGCCAGACAAACAAAAGTGATCACCATTTTTTCGAATGCTTCGATCATTGACTATCACTTCATTAATGACGATTTTTTTTCTTAAAATAGATAATCCACCCGCATGATCATTATCGCTGTGGCTTATAATGACTTTATCAAGCTGATTAATTGAGTGATAGTTTAAAAAAGGTAAAATGACCGCGTCAACCAAATTAAATCCACTAGGGTATGCCCCACCTGTATCATATAAAATAGCATGCTCCCCTTGCTGAATAACTATCGCTAAACCTTGACCAACATCTAACACATTTACCTGCCAGTCAATGTCTTGGTTAGTGCTTATTGTAGTTCCATTTTGGGCGATTTTATTTTCATGGGTGCTAGTACTATTAGAGAAAATTAAGAACGATAATAGTGCAATCACCACTAAAAATGGGCTGGTACTTTTAAGCCAAAGATAAATTTTTTTATCGACTATTGATAGGGTAAATAAAGAGGATGAGACAAAGCACCTAAACGCAATGACAGCAACAACGATAGCCACGACTTGGCTTTGTATTAAAGATAACGATAATAACGAATAGGATTGATTAGATAAAAAGAGTAAGTACTGCCAAATCCACTGCAAAACCTCTAACGCTAACTGCATAATCCAATGAGCAATATTTTCGCTAAAGAGTAATAAAATCAATGAAAGCAAGCACAAAGGTATAATAATAAAACTCATCATAGGCACGGCTAGTAAATTGGCCAAAAGAGAGACAGTGGAGACTTGTTGATAAAAAAATGACGTCAATGGTAATAAAAATAAGGTAAGTGACAGTTGAATAATTAACAAACCTTTTACTATACGCCAAAATTTAAAGCGGTGGTTTAACACAAACGAAAAACGCCATAAGGTTAAAAATATAATCATAACCGCATACACAGAAAGCCAAAAGCTCGAACTAAACAAACTAAAAGGAGCGATCAAAATCAAGGTAGATAACGTAAGTAAAAACCATCGTTTTAATGTCAGTTTTATTCCTAAGAGTCTCGTTAACCAATAAAGTATTAGCATGGTTAATGCGCGTGTAGTTGGAATAGTAAAGTCAGCTAGATAGCCGTAAAATAAAGTCGTTAACAAACTTAGCATTAATACAAAATACCTAAGATTGAATTGCAATAACAGCTGCCAAATTTGTTGGGGTAGTAGCTTATGTAAGGGTAATAATCGAGTAACAAATAAAAAAAATATAAAACTACCACTAGCGACCAAACCTAAATGTAATCCTGAGATAGCAATAAGGTGTTGAGTTCCTGTTGCTTTTAAAACCTGCCAAGTTTCACCTGATATTTCGCTGCGCTGAGCGAATGACAATGCTAACAATAATGGGGAGAGAGGATGTTCTGGCAAGTTCATAACGTATTGACTATACAAGTCTTGCCTAAGACTATTGTTCGATAATAACAAACTATTATCTGTTGATGACTTTACATACCCAGTGGCAACAATATGTTTTTCTCTTAACCACGTCTGATAACTAAAACCACCTTCATTGGCATAGCCATGGGCAGGTTTAAATTTAACGCTCAGACGATAAGTATGACCTTGCGCGGGTTTGAATGATGGGTCCTTTGGATTAATTTTCCATCGCAGCCGAATTAAAAAAGGGGTTACCATATTTTGGCCGTTAAGTTTGAGCAACTGAAAATTGAAACGATAGTTACCTTTATCTACTTCAGGGATAGAAACAATTTCCCCTTCAACTTGATGAACTTTTTTACTCACCATATCAATATCAAGGTTGTTAACTAACCAAGTATTATCATATTGAAAACCATTATATAACACCCAAGCGAACCCTAAGAATAGACCACTGGCTGATCTGGTTCTTTGATTGAAAAATAAAGCGATTGCCAAACTAATAAATAACAATAATATAAATATTTCTGGTATTATCGGCAGATATAATGACAAAATAGCACCGATAAAGAAGCTGAATAACCACCAATCCATAGTGTGTCTCTTTGTTTGTTGGTCTCCTTATATAAGAAGCGTTTTCCGTAACACCATAATTGTAGAAGCTATGCCTAAAAATATCCTTAAACGATGCCTGCCAGATCATAACGCCATTAAAAATCATAAAAGTTTACAGATATTTGGAGATCTTTTACATAGTGAAAATTTGTGGCATTTGAATCGCCGCTCTGTTTCTAAGGCTTTTGCGGTTGGATTATTTTTTGCATTTATTCCGGTGCCTTTTCAAATGATATTAGCCGCAGGTGCAGCAATTTTATTTCATGCTAACTTAACTTTATCGATCGCTTTAGTTTGGATCTCTAACCCATTCACTATGCCTGCCATTTTTTATTCGTGTTATTTAGTTGGTACTTGGGTATTTGGCGGCAATGAAAAAGCGTTTAATTTTGAAGCCAATTGGCAATGGGTAGTAGATAGCTTATCAACTATAGGTCCAGCATTTTTAGTCGGTTGTGGTATTGTAGCCACTATATCTTCCATTTTAGGCTATGTGGTTATTCAAGGGATTTGGCGATTTTCTGTCACTAGACAGTGGCAAAAGCGCAGAAAAAACAGAAAATAATACTGAGTTGACCCGCTGATTTTGTCGGTTTTCTGTTAAAGATTGACCTACTCGCTTCGCAATAAAGCTAAGCTGTTAATTTCCTCATTAAAGCTGTCCTAGTACTTGTGCAGGTTCAACTTTTGTCGCTCGCCATGCAGGGTAAATAGTGGCGACTAAACTCATCGCTAATGCGGTAATTAAGGTAATATAAACATCTGACAAGTTTACTTGGCTAGGAATATAGTCGATAAAATAGACATCTGCTGATAAAAAATGCATATTAAAGAATGACTCAATATTAGCGACAAGCTTAGTTAAATTTGACGCTACATATACCCCCAAAACACCGCCAATAGTACAACCTAACAGTCCATTAACCAGTCCTTGAATCACAAAAGTTAACATGATCAGTGACGAACTAGCGCCCATGGTTTTTAAGATAGCAATATCGCCTTTTTTATCATTCACCGCCATAATGAGTGTTGAAACAATATTAAAACTCGCCACAGCAATCACTAAAACCAACACGATAAACATCACCATACGAACCAGTTGAATATCGTTATAAACATGACCTTGACTTCGAGTCCAGTCATAAATATAAGCATAACTATCAAATTGATACGCAACTTCTCGCGCGACATCTTGTGCTTTAAAAACATTGGTGATTTTTAATCGAAAGCCCTGCACTTGTCCTGGCTGGTAAGACAAAACTTCTCTGGCATTTTTTAGTGACATATACGCTAAAGTATCATCAATTGTCCCGCCAAATTTAAAAATACCAACAATGGTCACATTACGTTTTATCGGCGCTGAAAATATATTTTTTTGTTGGCTGTCTTCATTTACTTTTGGTTGAGGTAATAGAATTTGTGCATTATCGCCAATGATCACATTTAATTTATTTGCAATACCAATGCCAATAACAACACCGAGCACATCATCACGCTCAAGATCTTGCCATTGCCCTTCGATCATAATACGTGTTATTGCAGATACTTGTTGTTCCAGTTCAACGTCAACACCTCTAATTTCTCCTATGCCTTTGAGATTTTTGCCATGCTGCATTACGCCAGTCATTTTTATTACAGGGGCTGCTGTTTCGACTTGAGGATGTTGAAGCACGCTTTTTATTTTTTCCTCCCAGTCAGTTACTGGTTCATTAACCGTGATTATCTCGGCATGGGGTACGACTGACAATAACCGCTGTGCAAGTTCTCTTTCGAAACCATTCATCGCCGATAAAACGACAATGAGTACCATGACACCTAAGGCAATACCTGCAGTAGATGAGGCAGAAATAAAGGAAGAAAATCCATTGCCATGACGACTTCGAACATATCTTATGCCTAAAAACAGACTTAAAGACTTAAACATTCACACTTTCCTGAGGGTGATTTTGTACTAAAGAGTCTTCTAATGGCATCAGTGTGCCATGTGCTAATTTTAACTGTCTATCCATTCTTGAAGCTAAAACCAAGTCATGAGTAACAATAACAAAACTAGTATTGACGGTCGCATTTAAAGATTTGAGCAATTGAAAAATTTGTTCTGCGGTATCAAAGTCTAAATTTCCTGTTGGTTCATCAGCTAACACCAGTGAAGGATTCGTTACTAACGCTCTAGCAATAGCGACTCGTTGACGTTCACCGCCAGAGAGCTCGGATGGTCTATGATGACCTCGGTGACTTAAACCCACTTTCTCTAACATTTCTTGTGCTACTTTCAGTGCTTTTTTGGGCTTATCTCCTCGAATCAACAGCGGCATAGCGACATTTTCTTCTGCTGAGAACTCCATCATCAAATGATGAAATTGATAAATAAAACCGATATGTTTATTACGAAAATTTGCCCGATCTTTCTCCGTTAATTGGTGGATATTAACTTCATTAATTAAAACCTCACCTGAACTGGGCTTATCAAGCGCCCCTGCGAGGTGGAGAAAAGTACTTTTACCACAACCTGAGCTGCCAACAACCGCCAATAATTCTCCAGTTTCTACAGTTAAATCAAGGCCATTTAATACGTTTGTTTCGATATTACCTTGATGATAAGACTTAGTCAGTTGATGACATTGTAAAACACTACTCATGTTAAATCTCCGATACTGAAAGTCAAATAAAAGGCTTGTTTATTCATTACGTAAAACCTCGGCAGGCTGAGTTGTAGAAGCTCGATACGCAGGATATAGAGTCGCAAGAAGACTCATGCTCAATGCTGAAAGGATAATAACAATAACATCACTGGTTTTTAATTCAATCGGCAATGCTTGCGCTGTATACCCAGCACCAAAGAAATTAAGGCCAAAAGTATCAATTATCATATTTATATTTAATGTTAGTGCTACACCTAACATAGTCCCCAATATAACGCCCCATAAACCATTAATCATGCCCTGAGTAATAAATATCTTAATGATATCGGTCTGATTCAAGCCTAGTGTTTTCAAAATACCAATTTCACCTTGTTTATCAATAACCACCATTACCAATGCCGAAATAATATTAAAAGTAGCCACGGAGATAATGAGACTTAGCATCAACCACATCATATTTTTTTCCATTTTCACAGCAGAAAATAAGACACCTTGGCTTTGTGTCCAAGTGGTAAATTCTAAATGGTGACCGAAGGTGTTAGCAAGTTGAGTAACAACTTGTTCCGCATTAAAAGCATCATCGAGGTATAAGCGTAATTGATTAATGCCATCACCTTTACGACGCAATAGTTTCGCGCCAAAATCGCTATGAACATAAACCATAGCGGCATCGACCTGTGAGCCGACATTAAAAATTCCTGTGATGGTAAAAGTACGCTGAACAGGAACACGCCCCATTGGGGTAAATACTGTTTTATTGAGTAAAACAATACGAATAGTATCGCCATAATCGACGTTGAGTTGTCGTGCTAAAGACTGGCCCAAAACTAAATTATACCGCCCTTGTGATAAACTGGCTAGACTACCAGCAACCATATGATTACTAACGACATTGTTAATTTCAAACTCAGGGATAATTCCGTGAATCAACACACCTTGCAGTGAATCACTTGATTGAATTAATGCCTCAGTTTCTAAAAAAGGACTGGCTTGAAGCACATGGGGTTGAGTCATTAATAACGTTCTTTGTTTCTCCCATTCAGGCATAGGTTTATTATCATTACTGATGATAATATGAGGAACTAAACCTAAAATGCGTTTTTTTAATTCACCTTCAAAACCATTCATCACAGAAACTACCGTGATCAATGAAGTAACACCTAATAATATGCCAGCGATGGAAAAAAAGGTGATAAAGGAAACAAATCCAGAGCGATTATGACTTCGACTGTAACGATGACCAATAAAAAGGCTTACAGGTTGAAACATGAATAATAGTGCAACTATGCTAAGTGATTAATTAAATTGTTATTTTTAAATTGATAATACAAACAGTTATACCCATAACATTATTCATCAAATTATTATTAAGCATATCATAACGATTCTAAGCCTTGATAAACATTATGTAAATAAAAGTGTTTTATAAAAAAATTCGTTTTAAACTAACACCGTAATCAATTATTTTTTAGAGATAATAAGTATGCCTATATCAGATAGAGAAAAAAAACTTAAGCAATTCAATGCGTTCTTTTCAATTAACCATAACTTTAACGTTAATGTAGCTGATATTGATAATCAATCATTACCCTCATTCGAACAGTTTATGCAAAAGATGCCCCTGCCTTTTAAAATAGCCGGTGATATTGCTCACATTGATCAAGCAGCACTTCGTCCTTTACAGGGTATTAGCAGTAATGCAGCTGGGCAACTTATTGAGTATTTACATCATCAAACTCAAAAAATAGATTTACTAATTGGTTATATCATTGGCCAACAAGATTTAGAAGAACATCGTTTTCAGGGAATTAATTTTGGTGGTGGTGGCTTGATTTTTCATTCGAATAAACCATTTAAATTAGGTCAAATGTTAGAGTTAAAAGTATTTTTAGAAAATAACAGTACTGCGGTATATTGCATGGGTGAAGTTATTGACACAAATACTAATAATGATGACGAGGTCACGCCAATAAAATCAAAAATTTATGAGGTAAAAGTTACTTTTCATTATATCAAAGAAGATGATCGAGAAATATTGGTAAGAACAAGTTTGCATGAGCAGTCTAAACAATTACAAGCGTTAGCTAAGAGTCGAATAAGGAATAAGGAAAAATGACAAATAAACTAAAACCCTTTTATATTTATTTGACTTAGCCCCCAATGATGCTGAACAATTAGCATGAGTCCCTCAAAGGTTTTAGAGAATTAATATGACACTTTCTATCTTAGCCATCATTGTGCTTATTTTAGCCATGATAATTTCTGGCTTAATGGTACTTAAAAAATCAGCGAAAAAATTTAATTTATCAGACCAGGAATTACAGAGAATAAAAAAAAGAAACTTAGCCTTAGATAAAAAGGATCAAAAAGACAATGTATAGCTCAACATTCAGATGCCAAAAATCAGCTAGCCTAACTCCGGTATAATGTTTTAATTAAGTGATACCCGAATTTAGTTTTAACAGGACCATGTACTGTTAGTATCGCCTTTTTAAAGACAACATTATCAAACGCCTTTACCATTTGTCCCGGGCGAAACTCGCCAAGATCTCCGCCCTTCTTTTTAGAAGGACAAAGTGAAAATTTACGGGCGAGCTTTGCAAAGTCCGCCCCATTGTCTAATTGTGCTTTTATCTCATTTGCTTGTTTGTCCGTTTTAACTAAAATATGTAATGCACAGGCAACTGCCATGTTTACTTTCCTTGACTGTTATAATCATTTAATTATAACAGTATAAATTTAAAGATGTCCGATGACATTTTATGTCGACCTTTGCTACAATAACTTAAAATTAAATCCTACTGTTATTTTTGAGGTTTTTATGTCGTCAATACAATATCTTTTTGATAAAAATTTACAATGGGCAGAAAAAGTAAAAAGAGAAAGTCCCGATTTTTTTAAAAACCTTTCTGAACAACAATCACCTAAATATTTATGGATTGGCTGTTCAGACTCTCGAGTACCGGCAAACAGTTTGATGGGTATGGCCCCTGGCGAAGTATTTGTCCACAGAAATATTGCTAATCAGGTTATCCATACGGACTTGAACTGTTTATCTGTCATCCAATACGCTGTTGATATATTAAAAGTCGAGCATATTATTGTTTGTGGTCATTATGGTTGTGGTGGTATCAGTGCGGCTTTAGATAATGAAAGCCATGGTTTAATTGATAATTGGTTGCAACATATAAAAGACGTTTATCGTTTTCATCAACAACGACTTGATAGTATTGATGACATTACAGAGAAAACAAACTTAATGTGCGAACTCAACGTGATTGAACAAGTAGCCAACGTCTCGAGTAGCACTATACTTAAAAGAGCTTGGGCTAATAATCAAAATATTACCGTTCACGGTTTCATCTATAAACTACATGATGGTGTTCTAAATGATTTGAACGTCTCGGTAAGTCAATAAATACAAATAGGTAATTCCCATAATTGATTAAAGCGACTTCACCCAAACGCATTAGAACTTTTGTGAATGCAAATATCTTGCTGCGCCTATACCCAGGGTGTTCAATTTAGTTTCGGACAATGTATGTCATGTGCCAAAGCTAACTATCGTTTCTATATCTTTTTCTATGTTTTTCGAATAAACAGCTTTAACAATTGAATTAAATTTTTGTTAAACTGTGTATTTAACATTTGTATGAGTGGAAGTGATGGTTAATAAACTAATGATTAAGCTGAAGATTTGAGTAAGATTTAAAAAAATATACATAGCCTTGTTATTTTTTTAGCCACTTATACATGACCAAGGCATCTTCAAACCATTTACAAGATGATTAAATGTTTTTGGAAGTTCGCCAACAGTTTCAAAACCAAGTTTTTTCCAAAGACGAATAGCACCGTCGTTACTCGATGCGACGAAATTGAATTGCATAGCTTTATAACCTAGCTCTCCTGCAATTCTTTAGGAGTGTTCACACATAAATGTTGCAAGCCCTTAACCTCTAGCACTAGGGGAAACAATATAGCCACAGTTACACACATGGCTTCCGGGCCCAGCTTGATTTGTTTTTAAATAGTAGCTTCCTAATATTTCATTATTTTTTTCGAATAAATAGGTTTTACGAGGTAAATCCAGTCAAATAGTTTCTGCTTGCTTTTTAGTTATATCTATTTCATAAGCATATGTTAGCCCAGCAGCAACTATCTCATGAAAGATAGGCCATATTGCATCCCAATCTTCTTTTGTATCTTCTCTAATGTTCATCGGCATAGCTCCTCAGAAAACATAAAGCACAAATAGTGGACTGAGTAATACTTGCTAGAATGTGAAACTAAGTAAGCGTTACGTAGTCCTTTTTATTTTATTTTATTTTATTTTATTTTTAAATTACAAATGCAACGATAATTGCTGTTACCGCTAATATACTGTACTCCGGCGTTCCAGTTGGTACTTTGGAGATCACTAAAAAACAAATAAAAGCCAACGTAAATAATATAGCACTACCAACGAATACCCCAATTAATGTATGCCCCATAATTAAGCCAACAATGGCTAAAGAAATACTAAATAGTAAGGCCGAAAAGTAAGGTTCCTTCTTCACTAAATATAATTTATATGACAGAGCTAACATCAAAAGTTTGACAATAAAAAAGAGCATGAACATACCTTATAAAATAACGCCACGTTAAGCGGCAAAAATTTATTTGCTAAAATGTGAACAAAGTGTGTCAACCAACAGTTATTTCTAAGGTTGAACGCCTTGTTATAAGTAAATTTAGATAAACTGCTTTAACTGTTATCTATAAGACTTTTAATTTCAGCCCGTAAACGGATTAAAGAATCTAAGTGGTTATCTGACGACTTCCTCCCTATTTCTTCAGCCTGCCTAGATTGAGAAAATTTAACAATATTTAAGGCCATATCTATTTTTTTCAGTAAAGCAAAAACATCATCTGGTATTGGATTAATCCATTGTAATGAAGATGATAAATCCTCGGTTCCACTTTTAGATAATAACTTTATTAGTTCATCAGAATGCATAAGTTACCTTTACTTATAAAGCCTCACATAAGAGGTAAATAATAGTTGGTTAGGATAAGCGACTAAGGAGTAAAAACCAACGCTACTTATTCGTTTGTACGCCTTGTTGGTAATATTAGGCTGTAAACCCTTGGTTTATTTTAGTGTTGTTACCCTCAAGTTCAGCCCAGTAATGCACCCTTATACCATCACGCTTCTTACGAATGATATAAGTACTACCAACTTCCGCATTAAAAAGAACGCAACCTTCTGAAGTTATCTGGCCATTTAAATAATCCACTTTAACGTTACTTTCACCTTCAAGAAGCCGAGTTTCTTCTGGATATCCTTTGAAAAAGTCACCTGCAGCTTTACCATTTATTGTATTGATATAAAGGCGCTCATCAAGCACTACAAATATACCGTGAGCATGTACGGGATCTGTTTTTAGTAAAGCTGAATTATTCGAAGTTACCCCTTCTGGTTTATATGTTGTTGATTGGCAACCAACCAAAAAAGTAGATAACACCAGTAATGTAATTGTAAATACTTTATTTATTTTTAACACCTAATTCAGAGATATTACTAACGCCCGCTTCAGCGGAAAATATAGTTGGTCAAAATGTTAAACGGAATAAAAACAACCAATTGATTTTTTCTGTCTCAAGCGCATGTTAGCACTATATTATACTTAGCTATTTTTATTACCAAACGATTTTATCAAACTTGAAATATATAAAATAAAACAAAAAAATAAAAACTGGTTTTATCCAGTCTATTGATTGCTCACTATGAACTATTAAATCATAAATAAATAAATATGCCTGCCGTAACACTAAAACTTTCTCAAATTTTATCTTTCATATAAATAAACCTGCTCTAGTGCTAATGCCTAAACAAGGGGCTAAAATGGAGCAAAGCGAACAACCCGCTGTTGTTAATCCTGTTAATTTGCTTATTATATACATTCCTATTTTCTATATTTTTGTAAAATAACACTAAGTTGATTAGAAACCTTGTAACATTCAACTTGTTTTTTACCTTTTGATTTTTTACAACCAGTCAACCTTTTAGGTTCATTGCCTGGTAAGGGGTCATCGTAAATAACAGATTTAACCAATTCAATATCAGCTTTAGTCCCACTTTCAGTGAAAGATTCGATATCTTCATCTAGATTTTTAGGCGGACTTACTATCCATAGCCATTCCAAGTAACGTACAGCCTTGAATTGAAGAAAGTAACGTTAGAAGTAATAGTTTAGTTTTCATAGGTTGAATCCATAACGATGAGTATAACGCCTTATCAGGTGTAAATTACAACTAATTCATGAAATTAGCTTCTAAGTCTAGAAGATATAAGTACACTTCTGGTGAAAAAATTATACATTATTTTCTTCAATTTGTTTGATTGCCATCTCAATATCTACAGACTCTATAAATGTAGAAGCGTACGTCTATGCTTTTACTACTTTGGAAGATTCCAGTTTATAAAACGTTAAGCGATGGTTATGGTTCGCTAAAATGTAAAGTGAAGCGGAACTAACCAACTGTTACTTGCCCGGTTTGAAAAGCTTATTAGGCTATTTTTAATCATAACATTGTATTTTACCGACACTAACAAAGCGGCTTGGTTTTAACATTAACATCCCTGTTGCAGGCTCTCCTATTATGTATGCAGGTTCGCTAGTTTCAAGCTCTGTAATATTATTGTGCCTTGACTTTAAAAAGGTCATTTTTTCGAAAGTATTATTTGCGGTTTCAACCAAAGTATCTTTATCGCAGCTCATGCTTACAGTTGAAATATGAATATCTAAAACTTTAAATTCGCTGTCTAAAATTAACCTAACAGGAAAGCTCTCTTTTGTGTAAGTTACAGAATATACTCCACAATGCTCACCGACCTGTGAGGGAGAATCAAATTTATAATAGTCGCTAGGCAAGAGTTTCATTCCTAAATATATCGGTTTGAAGCCAATTCTCTCATTATTTTGATACATCAAATCTAAAACTGGGCAACTATTTTGAGAAAGTGACAAATTAGAAAAAAACAATATTGATAAGAATAATAGTTTCATATGCTTCCTGTCGATTGAATAGCCTAACGCTTTACTAAGCGGCGAAAAATAATTGGCTAAAAGTTACTCAAACGAATGCTAGCCATCCGTTTGAGTAACTTTTAGGCGAAGAGAACACCCCAAAAGCCAACAATCAAGTTTTGAACGTTTTCCATATTGCCTTAACCTTATTAATGGCATCACGTTCAATTTTCATCAGAGGATCCTCCTCTCCTATTTTAGGTCCTCGAAACATTAATTGAGCAAAGTTAATTACTTCTCGTTCAGTTTTGTTAATCTTTGGATATTCTGCGACTTTTTGCTCATTCATGTTTTGTTCCTGCATTAAAGTATGAGTAGAAATTTCAAATACAGCAGCAAGGCATTTTAATGATTCCAATCCAACTTTCTGCCCACTCTCAATTCTCTGGATCGTCCGAGTGCTTAATCCTGAATATTGGGCAAGTTGATCCTGTGACCATTCCTTTTCTAATCGACGTTGTTGAATATTCATCTATGTCCCTTTTACTGTGACTACCTTTATGACACTTTTTGAACAGTAATAACACGACATTATAGTGACAAAAGCTATTTTGTCGGCGACAACTAGCGATATATTCGCCTAACGCCTCATTAGCTAACGCATAACGGTTTGCTTTATTTTTTCATTTTTCTTTTACAAAAACAATGACAACCGTTATGCGTTAGCGTTTGACGACTTGTTATAAATACTATTTCTACTTAGATAAAGAGATTCTGCTCTAATTCTAAAAGACGTTTTTTCAATGGTAATCCGCCACCATAACCAACAAGCTCGCCTTGACTACCGATGATGCGATGACAAGGTATTATAATCGCTAACCCATTTGCACCATTAGCATTGCCAACTGCTCTCACCGCACTTTCATTTCCAATTAATAAAGCTAAATCTTGATACGTTGCTGTTTCACCGTATTCCACTTTATTTAGTGCGCCCCATACCGATTTTTGAAAATCCGTACCAACCATTAATAACGGAATATCAAATACGTTACGTTCACCAAGAAAGTATTCTTCAAGTTGAGTCTTTGCACATTCTAAAAGATCATCATTTTTTTCTACAAATGATGAATTAAGACCACGCTGAATACTATTATCAACGGAGCCTCTCATTTTGCGATACCGAAAATCACATAAACAAAGCTTACCTTTGTATGAACCAAGTACAAATTCGGCATAAGGATGTTTAAAGTATTGAATATTAATTTGAGTCATTGAATACCCTTGTTTT
>Ga0307488_10000728_pt1 | contig 27315 bp, 25 predicted proteins | sample SB02metaG_FD_202248 | JGI IMG/M metagenome (GOLD analysis project Ga0307488, IMG submission 202248) | Sea-ice brine microbial communities from Beaufort Sea near Barrow, Alaska, United States - SB 0.2 | ecosystem: Environmental > Aquatic > Marine > Coastal | place: USA: Alaska | collected...
TCCTACTCAAATTAGTTTATTGTTAATTATTGATTGAATTTTTGTTATGTCAAGTTATTGATGAACTACTATCCTTGACAATTCAATCCTGTATTCATCTACTATAAATATCATATTTATTTTTTATTATGTATTAAATCAAGGGCCAAATTATGTGAAAATCTACCGGCCTTGGGGCCACCATTTACCTTACCATCACTTTCACCAGGTACCTTTATCCAAAGGTAAGCATCTACTATTTCATCACAAGTTTGAGTGGTTGGTGGTTCTCCTATTGAACGACCAAATGGATTAAAGTGTTCTGAATTAGCACCATTACCATTTCTTGAGGTGTCTATTACGAAGTGTGTATTATTAAGTCGTTTTGAAATCTTTTTTCCATATTCATAACAAGTAGTGGTTGCATAATAGTTACTCGTGTTGAGTGCAAAACCTTTTATTTTGTGAACATCACATAAATCTAAATAACTTACAGCCTTGTCGGTGGATAACCATTTTGGATTTCCTATATCTATGTAAACTGATGCACTTGTTCTACTCAATAATTCAATACTTGCCTTGATGAGTTTCATCCTATCTAATCCATCAACCACCCCCATTTGTTCCATATGTGGAATACAATCAGGTTCGTATATTACAATTGGAGATTTATCACCGAGTGCATTACAAAATTCTTGAATGAATTCTAAATACTCATCATCAGAATCTGCACCACCTTTTGAATGGTGACCTAAGTCTCGTTGTGGAATTGAGTATATGACTAATGTGGGTAAATATGGATGTGCTCGTTTGAGTAATCGTTGTATGGAATGTTTGGTCTTTCTAATGGTTCTTTTAGGCCCGACTCCATACCAAAAGGCTATCGGTTCTTTTGTAATCTCTTTTATTTGTGGATATTTAAAACAAACATCTTCTCTACTATTCCAATCTGGATAATAAAACCTATAATTCATCTTTTAATTTTTGATCAGTCTCCCAAGTATCTACATTTACAATCGTGTGAATTCGTGTTTTAATTTTATTCAACCCATCATCATTTACTAATAATAATGTGTTCTGATATTCTTCCCAAGGCACAGGAAATGTTTTATCCAATACACCATTGTTTCTCTCTCTGATAATCTGATTTAACGAATTAATGGTATAAAGTGTATTGGTTTGTTTCTTTCTATGAAGTGCTATTGTATCAACACCTTCTATAAAATTATCTTGGTTTTGTGGTATATTGTATGTGCAGATTAGTGAATGACTATCTTCTTCATTTTGAAACACATAAACCTTATTAAATACTATATCGTGGCACTCAATAATCAAACCTACGGTTTCGTAGAGTCTATTTCGTTTAGTGAATGTGCAGAGTAGTTGAGTTCTCATTAGTTAGTTTTACCCTTTACGTATGCTTCTTTTACGCGGGATTTTGTACCCTCAAATACCCAACTAAAACCAGCATCACCGTTATTAGTACCTACTCTATTTTCAGTATACTCCGCTCCATCTTCTCCGATACCCTCTATAAACCAAATCGTAAATGTATAAAAATTTTTAGAACCACCTTTAGTAATACCAGTTCCAAGTATTATTTTATTTCCCACTTCACTTACTTTTAATGCCTCTTGGTCAATAAATTCTACACTACCACCATAATATGAATGGGGAGCTGTACTATTCTTTTCATTTCTACCATATACTTTCCATATTGGAAGAGAGCTTCTACCAAACTTCATTTCCTTTTCAAGTTTAATAAAATCATTTAAAAGTGATTGAACATCTTTTGTTTTTTTCTTTCCATCCTTTACCATAGAAATTAATAAATCGGCGGTAACGTAATTGGACATTAGTTTGTAAATACTTACTAAGTCCATTGACACTTTTGTCTTTAAGTCTGATTCTTTCTTAACAGCTATTGCCGATGGAGCTGATGTTTTTACTAAACTATCTACCATACTCTGTGTCAATGTAATAGCATCGTCTAATGCCGCTTGGTCATTAGCTAAAACTTTTAATTTCTCATCAAAACTTAACTTACCAGCAGTTTTCTCAAGTAATAAATTATCGTCTTGATACTCCCCCTTAACTATACCCTCTTTTACCGCTTTCTTAACGGCACCTCTAAACTTTTTATTTTTCTTAAAAAAATTATTTATAGTACTTTTCTTTCCTTTCTTACCATTCCATTTATTTAAAAATTTATTTCCTATATTAAATACTTTAGAAGCAATATCTGTTATTTTAGAAATTACAGACTTTCCTATTTGTTTTACTTTATCAAATGCTTTACTTAAAAACCCTTCACCTAAAAAATCAATTATATATTCCGTATTTTTTTTCATTCCAAAATGTACTCTAACCAATGCACTAATTTTACCCAATTGTGCTCCACCAGACTTTGCCTTCATTGACATTTGAATAAATTCCGTACCAGTCTTTTTTGTGTCCTCATTAGGTCCATCGTGTATATAACATACACCACTTGACTTATTATAACTTATATGTCGGTAAACACCTGGTGATATAGGATCTCCTATCTCTGCTACCAAAGCATCATCAGTGCTGGCATTTGTAAGAACCATGTCTGCTGTATTTTTTTTAGAGCCCGAAGTATCAACTGACGCATTAGCTCTAAGAGCTTTATAATAATCTTCTATTTTTGCATGAACAATTGTTGTACCCACATTATTATGTTTAAAATCAATCATACCGGCCGCTAAAATGGCTAAACGATACCAATTATCTATTGAAGCTGAATCTAATTTTGACTTAATAGCACTAACACCCTTCGAAGCAAAATTACCTTTACCTAATGAACTTTGCACATCGTCTGTAAGTTCTTTTTGGAGTTTACCTACTTTTTTTTCATCTTTTGATGCCATTGCGGTTGCTAGGGGAGTAGCATAATCTTTTTTTAAATAAAGACCTAATCCTTGAGCTGTTTCTAATGATGCATCCATCCAATCAATCGCATTAGCTGGTTTTGCCTTTGAAAATTTAGCCAAGTTATTGTTAACCGAATCAATAACATAAGTAACTCCATCATCACCTTTCATAGTAACTTGTGTACCACCCCCTTTAATCTTTACATAATTTACACTTGACTTTTTAATATCTGTAATGTCATTTTGTTTTATAAAAAGTTGAGAAGCATTAAACTTTTTTCCACTATCTTTAAAATCACCAGACTCTTCATCATAATTCAAAATAGTCTGACCATCAAAAATAGATAAACCAGCATCACTTGTTATTTGAAATGCATCACCAGATGAATATTTTGATTGGTAAATTCTTGCCTCGGTAACAAAATCATCATCTGAAAGATTCTCTTCTAACCAAGAATAAAACTTATCATCAAGGACAATCTCTTTAGACTCTAATCTATTAAATTTATCATCATCACTTATTTCTTTTCCATTCCTTAAATTACCAATAAACTCATTTAGAGCATAGGTGTTTTTCCTAAACTCATCATCGTGTTTTATTATGGATTCTCGTAACCAGGCAAGGTGATTGGAATTAGTCAAATCCAAACCATCTTTCCCACACTTGTGTGCAAAATCTTTTAATATTTTATTCCAATTTATCATAATCGCTCCGTTATATCAACCATCTCGTGATAGTTTGTCCCCTTACCTGACTTTGTAGGAAATAACCCATTACTTTCAATAATTTTTTTAATATCTTTCAAAAAATCAACTCCATCTTCTAAGTTAAAGTCGAATAGAAAAGAATCATAACTATATAAGATTAACTTACTCTTATATGATTCCATAAATGGAATAAGGTTAGTTAATATCTTCATATTGTTTTCAGTTTCCATCAACTGAATCATATAATTAAATATCTTATTCCGATTCATATCGGCTTGGTTTTTTCTATATATCTTCTTACTATAAATATCAGATTGTATAAATTTTTGGTCTTTATACAACTTCCAAGTCTCATTAATATAAGTATGTACTTTTTCAAAGAATGGGTTGGTTTTTACGACTTCTTGTGGAATATGACCATATAAATACTTAAAAGACAGATTCTTAGACTCTTGGTAATCACATCCATAATACTTAGACATATGTTCATGAACTGAACCACTTGGAAAAGAATAATTTAATAAATTTCCAATTAATCTCAAGTGATACGCATCATAATCAAATTCGACCAACATACCTTTATCAAATCTACTCTTAAATGGTTTTCTTGATTCATCTGATTTGTTTAGAGCTGCAAAGTTAATCCCACCAAACCTATTAGATGGACGACCTGTTGATGTGTATGGATTGTATTCAGAATATACCATCTTGTCATCATGTCTCAACCCAGCACTTTCTATATAGGTTAAATTATCAATTATCTCATCATTATACTCTTGATGAACTTCCAAGTCAATATATTTTTGATACTCATTGGATAACTTTCTACATAATTCTAAATGTTTTAATAGTGGAATTACACGATTTATATTTTTTGACTTATAATACTTCCTGCTAAAATAATCATGTGAATTTGTACTGATGTTTTCAATAGAAAGTGGTTTATTGTATTCCATATAGTATTGAAGATTAATATCTATAACATTATCCCACTTAACTATATGATTGAATTGTTTTTTATCATAAACATATTTCTTACATTGTGAATTTAACTTACTGAATACCGATTCATCAAGATTTATTGATTCTCCGTGACTAAATGGCAAAATATACTCACTACCATCTATCAATTTAATATAAATGGCACACAATGTGTTCTCTAAAGGATGTAAATTAATATCAGATAATATTGGAATTATAATACAATCTGATTCTTTGTATTTCTCTAAAAAACTCTCAAACTCTGTTGGGTTTTCTATTATCATTATAACCTATTTTTTCTTTACATATATAACTATATGTTGGAAAGTTCTTATGTCGATATATTTTCTATTCTCAAAAAACCAAGTGAGGAATTATTCCCACCCATTCACTTCACTCCATATTTCAGTTGTTTTTGGGAAAACATCAAACATTAACTTCTGTAATGTTTTAGCATATTCTTGGATTTCCCATTGAGATGTCTTTTCGGCTCTTAACTCTATAAAGTTCATAATAGCTTGAAATGATGCTGTCCAATAAACTTCCGTGTATTGATTCAATGGTAGGATAGCTCTTGCTTGTTCTTTACCCACACCCATATCTAACAAAGTTTGGTATTGTTTTTTAGAGTGATACATGGCCATTTCCCAATGATGTAAAGCCTTATCTTGATCCTCAATAGCACCTTCTGTTGCTTGTTTGTTATCTTCTGATTGTTTTCTAAATACAGATGGTGTATAGAAATCTTCTACTGGTACATACCGACCACTAATCTCATTCCAAGCGTGGTCTTTAGTAGCCGAGTTAGATGTAGTCTCAATACCAACAACGTGTTTATACCATTGTCTCATAACGAACTCTGGTGCCTTAACGTGAAATTGAACTTGAAGATGCCTAAATGGACTAAAGTGTTTATATTTAGCAAGATAGCGAACTAAACGTTCATCTGATTTGTCAAATTTTTCTTTTCTTTTACCAAATGATACACGAGCAGAATTAACTACTGTTAAATCATTACCAAGTGAATCTACAACCTCAATAAAGCCCTTATCTAAGACTTGTTTTTTCATTTTATAACCCTTTATTTAATAATAATATATATTAAGTAAAAATTTCAAAATACAAATTAATATCCAGAATTTCTCCTAAGATTTCGAGTAGGAATTGATGTACCACTACTTGTGGTTATCTCGTCATTTCGTCTAAGTGAATTAAGATATTGTTGATGTGTTGCTCCTGGCATCACACTTCCGTCTGGCATAGTATGTGTTCCACTTAATCCAAGTGCACTTCCAACATTACTTGCATCAGATTGATGTCCATATGTGTGTGGGTTGTGTAGTAGTCTTTCGAGTAAAGTTTGTTTTTTACTTTCTAATGTTTCTTCTCCAATATAGAATTCAAGTGGATCTAAATAATATCTCATTCCTTCCATTTCTTCTTCTGCAACTTCGAGGGACTCTGTATTTTTTTTCTGTACGTTTTCTTTTATACCTGATATTTCCCATTGAAGTGATACATAAGTATAAACATCTGAACTGCCTACTAGACCAGTATCTATTTCAATAATAGACTTATCCACATCAAGTAGATATTTTGCAAATGACCTACCAATACTATTTTTTTTCCTCATGGTATTGGTGATGATTGGTTGGGATGATTTTAAGTAAACCTCTCGTTGTAAATTATCTTTTGCTTCCTTATATTTACTAAATAAAGTTTTATCTGATGGATTTTTTGCAAATATAGGTTGTGTATCAACATCTACAAACATTTCAATTTTATCTTTAGTGTAGACTAGATAAACTAATCTATCTTCCCTAAGTGGATATCCATCTTGATATACAAATTGGTGTTTGACTGACTTATATGGTCCCAATACCCTTTCAAATTCATCATTAATTGCCATATTACTTCCTATTAATCCATCGGTTCACGAAAATTAAATTGTCTAGCCACATCTGCAGAAAATCCGGTTGTATTGTCATTATAAGCCACTGCCTTTATTTCTCCTGTTGGAGTTGATACGGACTTTGTTATCTTTTTTGTTTTCTTTTCTGTTTTCTTTTTGGTAAATTTAGCCTTGAGACTCTCATAAAAAGACATTTCTGAATCTTTTTTCTTCAATATTTTCTCAAATGAGTCCAAGTCGTTTTGCATTTCTGGTGTAATTTTAACACCTTCATCTGGATAGTCTCGGTTCTCAGTAAGGTCTGGTAATCCACCAGGCAACATTGATCCAGGATCTAATCCTTGTTCTTTAGCATACGCTTTCTTCTTTTCACGAAGATCATTACCCGGCCTGATACTATTGATGTTTTCTTGTATTTCAGCTTCTGATGGAATTCTGAGTTTATCTAATCCAGCAACTCTCATTTGTCCTTTCAGAGTGGTAGTCCATCCAGCTGAATCTATTTTATGTGAGGCACCTATAACTTGAAAACACATTCTCTCCATATAGGATTGAGGTAGATAGGAACTGTGAAATGAATTACCAGGAAATATACCACCCGTTCCATCTATTTCAATCTCAAGTTCTATTGGAACAAGCGGATCAGTTGTTTTTACTATTCCTCCATCTTCACCCTTTAGTGTTGATTTCAGTAGTGCGTGATATTCTGCTTTCATTACTGGCCATTTATTGTGTTTAGCACTATTCGAGTTATGATTTACTGTTACACCTGAATATTCCACTATATTGTCATAAAGCAACTTCATCGCACCCTTATTGGTTGTTGTTGAATTAAAGGTATCTATTTGTTTCTCTGCTTCGTTCTGCTGCTTCTCCAAACTCCATTCAGGTCCAAAAAAACCACCAGAGATACTTTTATCGTATTCTGCTTGAGTCTCAAATCCTGATGATTCGAATAATCTTTTTTTGAATTCTTTCGTTAAAAATACATCCATTACCTCATTTATACCCTTTCCAAAGCTATCATTTAGGACAGATAAGTCTTTATCACTTAAATCTTCGTAAATATCGGTAGTGTTTACTGATTTTCCAACTTTCCATTGTAATGGTTTATTATCATTGGCAGTAGCATTACCAAATGTAAATTGATTACCTTTCTCTCCTCGCCTAAATGGTTCTTCTACACTTCCCAATAAAGAATCTAACAATTTTTGTTCTTTATTTTCATCTTCCTCAACTTCTCTTTCGTTTCTTCCCATTGCAATTGCTCCCCAATCTTCCATCGTGTCTATGAGACCATCACCAACTTCTGGAGAATTATTACCATACATTGCTGCAACCTGCATCCTACTTGGGAGTTTTGCACTTAAATTTTGACTTTTTACGATTGAGTTTTTTTCCCATATTGGAAAAACAAATACTCCATCATTTTGGTATCCCGCATCTACTGATATTGGATTACGACTTGTGTTTTCTAAAACTTTTGAAACTTTTTTACTGGCAAATTCCCTATCCTTAATCATCAACCTACCTTCTTTATCATCAAACTCTATACCAAAATCGTAAATGCCACCATATGCTGCAGAAAACTTACTCCAAACCGAATCTATTCCTTCTTTTATTGTTGATTTATCAAAACACTCGGTTAAAAATTCATGCCCAAAGTATATGTTTCGAATCACCCCATTAGAACTTGTATCGGTTTTAAATGGTCTAAAGTATGCCTCATCATCGTTCCATGTAGCAGTTTCACTTCCTAAAAATGATTTTTTCCATCTGTAAGTAACTGTACCTTTATCATCTTGACCTTGATAAAGTCCATTTCCACTAACATTGGCCTTTTGTAAATAAGGTGGTGCAAACATCAGTTTGAAAGCTCCAAGAGTCGTGCTCTCATGATATGAGTTAAGTTCAGGAATTAATTTACTATTATCTTGTCTTAGTGTCGTGTTTTTCCAAAAATTTTCATCATCAGATACCTGTTCGGGATAAACCCAAAACCAACCCTTTGGACTAAAATCGATAGGCAAAATTTCTCGTGAAACCCTCATCAATGTTGGTTGAACATCAATTTGTTTACCCTCATCATCATATATGTTTTCAATACTACGAAATTCACCAACTACAGTATTCTTATCTGCGTTTATTTGACCTGCAAATCTACTCAGAACATTATCTTCGAACCAACCCCAAGTACAATATGGTGTATCTCCACCCAATATGTAGGCTATAGAACCTTTAGAATTTAATGCATTTAAATGTAAGTGTCCTTCTAACGACATCATATATGATTTAAAACTATAATAGGGATTTTTATCTGCTATTTGACTTGAGGAAGATTCATCAGTTTTTAGCCAATAAGTCTTAGGGCTTACAATAGGAAGATTTGCAATATGACCATCTACACTTTCCTTAGAATCCATCTTCCGCATAGTATTAACTCCCATCGAAACCAAGTCTGTTGTACAATCAAATCCACCAGTTTCATTAACACTAAATTCAAAGTTATTTATTGTTCCCAATACTGCATCATAATGTCCTTTTTGTTCTAATATAAATTCAGGAATTTTTTCCTGTAATGAACCAGATGCTGCACCAGCTCCATTAATTAAATCTTCATTTATTTCACCATTTTCTTTTATGATGTCTAACATCATCGGTGCATCCGAACCTTGAAATCCCCATCCAAATTCTATCAGAACATTCTTACCATGTGTTAAGAAAAATGGTTTGAATTTTTGTAATTCTTCCCATGTCCAACAAGTCCAACTGATAGATGTTTTTCTCGTGGCACCTATCTTCATACCACCACCAGCATATTCAACATTTACATCCTTCACTCCTGCCATTGGTCGTAAGTTTGGATTTTCTTCCTTTACCCCACCACTTTTTGGCCCATAGACCGACAATCCCTTTCTATACTGGCCTTCAAATAACTCTCCACCCATCAATACAATAGGTTTGTTATTACGAGTCAACAAAGAAGTCATTCTTAGAAATACACTTCTGGCAAACATATAGTTTTCCTGTGGAACACCACCATCTCCAGTTGTGGGTTCATTAATTCCAGTCTGATTTGAGGGCACCTTATCTAACATTTTCATCTTCTGATGTAATGTTTCTTGGATAAGTTTTTGAATTGGACTAAATGTAATCATTTAGAAAGATAATTCTTTTAATTTATTCATAATGGGTTCTATTTCGGTTGGTATTCTAATCTGTTTATCCACCTCAAGTCCAATGTGTGCCTCATCTAAATTATTCGCCTTGGCAATAATCCACCACATTGAAACATCCTTGTAATACTTGTATGCAAGATTATCTAATCTATCACCGAATTTAGGATAGATAAATATATCACTATCACGGATTGGGATTTTAGGATAAAGAGTTGGTCTAAAAACCCTTTTACCATCTCTGTTTAATTTGATTCTTGTGTGTTTGTATCTGCTTGGCATTGTTTAATTCCTAAGTTACTTATGAGTCTATGAAGTCATTAAGATCATTGGGAGACAAATAAAATGTATCGGTTGGTGGTGACGTACTCTTATCCTGTGCACCAAATTCGTCAAATAATTTTTGTTTTCCTATTCTAAATGGTGCTGGAGTTTCTCTAATATCACCACCATCTGCTACTTTAAAAGTACCAACGTTTTTACTTCCATCAGTATTTACTCCATATCCCTTATCCTCTAACCAATTTAATCCATAATGTAATCCTAACATGGATGGTTGATGATTACCAATGTAAGTATAGGAACATTGACAGGTAATATGCTTTGGAAATTGTAATCCTTCATCGGTTTCCCAAGTTGTTGTATCGTTAACCTCTACACTTAGACTATCGAGAAATCCAGGAGCTTGGTTTAACATATCACCGATGGTTAAATTTATAAATGGTGCTATCATTCTATTGTTTTCTGCATAAGATGGATAACACAACCCAACTAAGTAATTTAATTTTTCTAATAGTATTGGAAATTCTTGTTTTGTCTTTGGGTAGATATCAAATGAAAAACTTATCTTTCTCTCCGCTCCCGTATAAGTGTAAACTTGGTCAGGACGACCTATATATCTAGTACCATTCCATTCAGGTGAAATACTATCCGATATACCACTTAATAATGCTCTAAATATAATAAATTTATTATTTACCAAATCCTTAAATTTAAATTTTATATAATCACTTACACCTTCTGGTAAATCATGACCGTATGGTGTTGAATTAACCCTATCGACAGCCATACTTTTGTAACCATCTCCACCCGCTAAATCTGTTTTTATTGTGCCAAGACCTGAACCTGCTTTATCATCTACCTTTTGGGTAAACGCGTTTGACAACCTACCAGGATCACCAATTCCACCTAATTGTTTAACTGCAATTTTATTTTTTCGATGAAGTTCAGCTGTGAGTTTTTTTCTTGTGGGTTCATCTATCTGTTCATTAAAATATAATTTATTGTTTTTTACTTGAGCAAGAGATAAATCTTTCCATGTTTCATTTGATTGATCCAGTAGAGATATGTTACCCTCTTCATCAATTTCTGCACCAAGTCCACCTAACAAACTCTGAACTGATTGATGAGTTATAGGTGAAAGTGCTGGAGCTTTAATTTCCTTACCTATATCCCCATATAATGTGCTGTGATATTTTTTTATTGGAGTTTTTGATAATTGATTATCTGCTAAATTCTGTTCACCAAAGGGACCCCTTTGACTAAATACAGTTTGTGTTGGTATTTTTGGTGGTCGTCCAAATAGTGATACACCATTTCTCAAGTCTGTTAAATTTATCGAACCAAGTGATCCTAAACTAAACGGAGTACCTGTTTCACTACCTGCAACCATCGTGTTCGTCAAAAATCTTAATCTACCACCCTTTTTATTAAAATTAATATTACCTAATGTATCATTGAGGACACTCAATCCACCTACCAATCCGGCAAGACCATCTGTTGCCCATTCAAATTTACCTGTTAGTTTTGCAAAACTTGGATGTGAAGTAATTTTATCACCTAAGCTGCCCTCGGCAAAACCTTGATCCGATGGTTCTGAATCCCCATCATATATAGGTCCAAAGTCTGCAACCGACATATAAGTATCACCACCAATATGACGATTAAAATGCATAAAAGGTGGAATGGAAAGTTTTTGTGATTGTAAACTAAATGTTCTTGTTTCTGCTCTTGGATTTAATTCTTGTAATACATTTTGTTTACCAATCCACAATTGACCTTTTGGTGTTCCAAACCACTTTGTTAATCTTTCGGTGTCATCCTCGGTTCTCTTGGCTTGTAATACCATATAATTTTCTATCGGGCCTCCTTGTGAATACCTTTCTCCCACATCCTTTATGATTAGTGGATGGTCATTAAACCCACCATTAGGACCGGTTGATTTTGGATTTTGATAAGGAAGGACTCCATATGGCCAAATTCCTCCAGTATTACCGAAATTTCTTAAAAATTGTAATGATAGGTAACTTGGTGCATTATAATTAGGTTCACTACTAATGAAAAAATCTTGAGCTACGTGCTGTGTTTGTTGTGAATCAGGCAATGGTGGATAAGAATCAGGTGTGGCACTTTGACCACCGCCTCCACCACTATCAATTTGGTCTCTTAATGTATCAAGTTGTTTAAATTCTCTCCACGGAGTTCCGTGACTCATTAAATATTTACTTTGATTACTCCAACCAAACTGAGAATTTATACTAAATGCAAAATCATTTCTTGGATATGAATCAGGAACTAAAAATGTTTTTTGGTTATCCCCAAATGGAACAGGTTGAGTTGGTGTGGTATATTTTCCCTCACCATCTTGAAACTGAGATTTTCTACCTGCTATCACACTAATGTTACCATAATAGGTATTATTACCACCTATTGCACCGAATGGAATATCTTCGATTGGCTGTCTATTGGAATATGTTGAGATTGGTAAAGTATCAACTCCGTATGCTCCTTTTGCCTGTGGTTCAAGGTTTAGTTCTTTTTTACCCACTTGACCATAGGATAGATTTGAAGTCACTCCTGCTATATTATGAGATAACGGTGTTATGGATAATTCATTACCGATTTCTAATTCTGATTTATTGTGAAATAAATCCATATCTTTGGTGAATCCAAATGGAGCTATACCAGGTTTTATAAATCCCCTACCTTGTTTAGTTCCATCCATTGTATCGGAAACTCCATATGGACCTCTTGAGGGTGGTGATGTGTCTAGTAGACCAAATTTACTTTCCATTTGTTCTAATGATTTTGGATTAGGTCGTTCAAAGTAAGGTGTCTTGTCTGTCTGTGGTGATTTACCAGTTCCAGCCTTGGAATATTCTGTCCAATTAAAATTTGATAAATCTTTTGTTAAATCTATTAAGCTCATATTTTATCTCTGTGAAAAAGAATTGTTCATATCTCGACCAAGTTTCTTTGTCTGTACTTCTGCCTGTTCATTTCTCATTGACATCAAACTAACTAACTTATCAAGTTTTGAATTAGTATGAGCCATATCTCCGTATTGCATTGTTCCTTCCGCCATACGTGGAACTGATGGTAATATATTACCATTAACACCTGGAACAAATAATTCAGGTCGTTTCTCTCCAACCACATAAGGACTGCCAGATCTAACAGGACCTCCTCGTTCTCTACCAGCCGCGTACCCAATACCACTACCAATTATTGAACCACCTGCAACCATTGTTGCCCCCATTATTAAATCTTTTGAACCACTAAGAATTCCAGCAAAAGGATTTACAATTCCTTTCATCACGGTTTTCATTGCAACAAGTAATCCGAATACTCCACCGAGAACTGCCCCATACATTGCAAAACTCTTACCAGTGTTTTTAGCACCATCCTCTTGTGTTTTCATAAACTCTGCTAAATTTGCACCACTCAATCCAATGGCATCTCCTAATGACTGCCGTTGCACTACACTCATCCTTGCAAATTCAGCTTCACCACCTGCTTGCATCTTAACCTCTTCCATCATTTGTGCTAAATCTCCACTAAATGCAAGACTTCTGGCCTTATCAAGATTAATTGACCTACCAAGTAACATACTTGCTTCTTGTTCTGCCGCTATTGATGATTCGAAATCTAATAATTTTTCTGCTACCGAATTAGTAGCACTTAAATCTAATCCCATTTTGGCTGCCTGTTTGGCAGCTTCTTCCATATTTTTACCACCAGCTTTCGCGAAGTTTGCAAACATATCAGCATTAGAGGCTAAATCACCCATTACTTTGGAAGCTGATAAACCTTCTTTCTTAATTTCTTTCAGAAACTTGTTTTGTCTATCTAAAGCCATTCCTTTGGTTTCATTAGTAATCGATGTTTGTAACATCAATACCTTTGCCATATCAGTTGCCTGTGCTCCTGTAAAGAATGACATCAATTTCATATCTAAAAGTACTTCGTTACTTACTCCTCGTAGGCTACCAAATTCATCTAATAATGCCTTTGTTTGATCTTTGAATAAAATTGCAGAAATATTTAGTTCACTAAAAGAAACTCCTAATTCTCTTGAGAAATTAAATGTAGATACTGTCCATGCTGCTATAGCTCCACCAACTGCTAATGCTGCAGGTGCCATTCTCTTCATCGCTGCAGCTGCTTTGTCTTGAGATTTAGCAAATTTGCCTGTTGATTTACTTCTTGACTTTCCTTGGTCATCCATATAGATATCTGGATTTGACATTCCACTTTTAACGGACTCGGTGAAAGCATCAGCCATGTTTTGACCTTTACCTTTCAAATCAAGTTTCGATGAAAGTAACTCCCCAATAAAAGGAATATTTTTAACCATACTATCTAACTCATCAAATGGTTTTTTAATTAAATCAGATTGGGTATTAATTTCTGTATTTAATTTTTTCTGTATATCATACTCGGCCTTCATTTTTCTTAAAAATAGTTCTTCATCACCAAGTTTTAATTTTATAGACTGTCGTATCTGTTTGCTAAAATCAAGACTTCTAAATTCTTCTGTTCCAACGGCATCCATATTAGAAAGATACTCACCTGAAATATCAACTATTCCTTCCAAAGACTTAATTCTTTTCTTACTTAATATATCACCTTTTTGATCTAACGATAGTGATTTTGCACCTATACTTAATAATGATTGTTGGGTTGATACACTTGATTTGGAATCTTTACTAAAAGCTTTAAATGCCTTGGCATGTTCTCGTGCAAGATTACGAGTTTCTTTTGCAGAATCTGATGCCTTCTTGGTAGTTTTTACGAAATCCTTTGAAGTTGCCAATGCCCTTTGTTCGTATCCAGTAAGGTCTTTCCATAGTTCTTTATTGAGCACCATCCAACTTTTAAAGTTTGCGCCTATTTTCTCCCACGACTTTTCATCGAAGCCAAAGTCTTTAGGATTTACTTTTGGTGCTTCTTTCTTGGCCATTTAGGTTTTCCGTTTTGATTTATAAATCTTCGAGGTCCTTTGCGAGTTTTTCATAATCTGGCTCGTCTTGACCTTGTAACCTTGCAACTAATTTGTCTTGAAGTTTTTCTGCCTCACGAGATAGTTTTTGAAGTTCTTTATCGTTTGCAAATAAATTGCTTATAAATTTACTTCCCCTTCTCTTACCTGCATTTTTCCAAAAGGAATCCATAAACTCGTATAGAACTCTTTCGTTTTTTATTTTGTACTTAGGCATTTTGTGTTTCTCCGAGTGATTAAAACTGAATAATTCTTATCAGTTATAAATATCAAAATATCTGAAAATTACTTTCTTCTTGGAGTGTTTGATTGAGATTTTTTAGATGCTTCATCGTAAGCCTTATTCTCATCATCGTACTGAGCCTGTAAACGTTTTAAATAATAAGTTCTTAGATAAATGGGCATATTGTAAACCTCACTAAAGTGGAATCCACCTTTAGCGTGATATATTAAAAGAAATATTTGGTTGTGTATTTCTGGTTTATCAACCGGCAGAAGGCCAAAAAAATCGAGCGGTTATTGGAACCGCTACCTCCTCGAAGTCTCCATTATCAAATTCAATTGTATCTGATAAATCAACATCAGGAGTAACAGAAGTCAAAAACGTTCTGTATGCAAATGAGTCTATTGAGAGAAATTCAGTTTCTACGAAATTATTTATAAATTGTCTTTCATCATTACCATCTACTGATAGTATGGAAGCCTTTAAACGAGTGGTTATTTCAGGATCAATACCTGAACCCTTCGTTATCTTTCTCATTGCCTTTAATTCAGCATCTATATTTTTTTCTTCTCGCTGTGTTAGAATTTTAAAAGTAATCTTTTTCTTAGACGCGGGTAATTCAAATAGAAATTCATTTTTACCCTTAGTGTGTTTCTTAAAGTCTATCTTTTTGTGTTCTAATTTACTTAAATCTACCGAATGAGTTTTCTTCTCATTATTACTTGGATCAGTATATTCAAATTCATAATCTTTACCATAGGCCAATACTCTTGATGCTACCATTATTGCATTTTTATCACCGATGAGTACATCGTCAAGATTTACTCCTTCTGAAACTACTAATGCCTCTAATAGTCTATCCAACACTATACCTTTCTGTATTAGATTGGCTGATGTTAGTATATCTTCTTCTTTAGCCGTCATATACTTGATTTCTACTTGACCACTTGATAACGGACTACCATCTGGATAAAAATATCCCTTAGAAGGTAAATCTATCACCTCGGTGGGAAATTGGCGTTTTTCTTCTGCCATTGTATTCTCCTTTGTATTATTTTTCTATTGTATTGTATACAATATAACCATTTTTATAAAACTATAGTGCTGGGTATCGATTAAAATACCCAGCCTTTAAATTACTTACTTTACTTCGGGATTTGATTTCCCAACAGCGTCTCTAACGGAATAAAGTCCGAAAGATGCTAATATTGTCCAAACTAACTCAGGTACTTGATCTACTACACCTGCTGCTTGAAGAACACCAACTGCACCAGCTATTACTGATGTCCAAATGGTTTTTGATTTCCACCATTCTTTGTCTGATATTACTGCCATGATTGACTCCTTGTATTATTGTTATTTAGAATTGTAAGATTGCGTAATCGTATCTCAATGTAAGAGTAATGTCTGCAGGATCAGTAGTGTTTGACCAATCCAAGTCATTAAAATTAGCGTTTACAATCCAAGTTCCCTTTAATGTCCACTCCTCTACTTTATCACCAACGGGTCCTAAAACATTGATAGTTACGTCTTTCTTATAGAAATCGGAATAACCATCTCTACCTGTTACGGACTCGTGACCTAATCTAACCCACTCCATTACGGCTTGTGCTCCACTCGGAACAATCGGGTCATATAAAGTTATTTCTAATTCTTCCCATGCTCCCTTACCTTTAACATATCGTTTGACATTGATGTGGTCAAGTTCGATAGTTTCAAAGGCAATTGAAGGTCTGTTTGCTGTCTTAATAAGATAAGATGGAATACCCTCTATATACATAATGTACCGATTTTTCGTTTTCGGTTCAAACGGTGTAAACATTATCTCGGAAGGATCTAATAGTTCTGCCATTGTTAATCTCCAATAAATTTTTTCTTCAACTATAAATATCAGTTTTTATAAAAAACATCACATTCATTATTCATAGTTTTATAGAAGTTATATTTTAACCTCATATATAAATATACAAGGCAACAAAAAACCCCTCAAAAAGAGGGGCTTTTGTTTTATTAATCTATCGATTAAACTTACTCAGGAAATGCTGCTCCTGTAGGTTGTACTATGAAGTCCAATACAATAAACTCAGCTGTCCTTGTTGGTTGGATAAATATCTGTCCAACAAGTTGATTTCTATCAACAACATCTGGTGTATTATTAGTATCGTCCATTACTACTCTGAATGCTGACAAACCACTATTGGCTTGAACTGATTCTAAGAAAGGATTCACGATATTCATAAAACGATTTCGTGTTCCTGCAGTATTTTGTTCAAATACTAAATACCTACTTGAAGATGCAATAAACTTTTTAAGTTTAATTAACAATCTACGAACATTCACTCTATCAAGTGCTGATGGTCTAGCCTGTAAGGTTTTTTGTCCCCACACACATACACCTTGACCAGGGAAAGAAGCGATTGGATTAACTCTTTCTTCATAAAGGTCATCCCTTTCTGAATGAGTCAATCTTGTTTGTGCTTCTAACACACTTGTCAATCCACCACGATTCAAACCTGCTGGTGCGAACCATTCGTGGGCTACTTTATCAGTAAATGCTATTACTCCAGGTAATACTACTGATGGCGGAACCCATACAGGTAATGATGTATTTCTATCAACAATCTTTACCCAAGGATAATAGGTTGCTGCGTAGTTTGTATCGAGTGCGGCTACAGCTGCTGTTGCAGTTGCTATTGTATCACCATACTTAGTAGCGTCCATTACATAGAAAGTATCACCACGAGCTTCACACTTAGAAATAGCGTGATTGGTAACCTTAGAATGTAATCCGTGAACTACTCCAGGAGTTACCAACATATTGATATCAAATTCATCAGGATTACTGATTGCGTTAATAGCTTTCTTATAAGCTACTGAACCACCACTTGATGAGGTTGAAATATCAAACCCTTGTGTGTTTGCACTTGTAATGTCTGCTCCTACTAACTTTGGTGCTGCTGGATTAACACTATCGAATCCACCTTGAAATGGAACAACGAACTTTCTCTGTTTAATATGAGAAAGTGTTAAGTTGACCTTTTCTGATGCATCTGAGAATGTATCACCGAGTGTTGAAGCGTCTGCATGACCACTAAATTCTTCAATACTCATAGTAGTATGATTTCCACTACCAAAGTTATTTATTGGTGCCAAGTATTGTCCTGCGTCTGCGTTACCAAAATCATGTCCAAAGAATATATTACTATCAAATTCACCATTACTATTAACCTGTGTGTCTTTAAATGACCAAGTTGGAATGGTTGTGTCTGAACTACCGAATGGATTTGATATTGCTGAGTGTCCCATTGGAACTACAGATACAGGCACTTCATTATCTGCAATTGCTTGGAAATCAAATACATAAATGTATTTAGACATATTTGGCCAATCACCATTATAAGTGAGTTTTCCATTTGCGTCTATGGTTACATATCTATCACCAATTCTTCTTGCAAAATAATTAGTACTTGTAGGATCAAAATTCAATCCATCAAATTGTTCTAATATATTGTCTTTGGTTTGATTATTATCATTTAATCCTGTCTGTCTTACTTGTAATGAAAACGAACCAAAATCACTACCAGCTATTGTACCGGCCTTCTTAACATTCAATATTGCGACTTTGTATTTGTTATTAACATCACTTCCATGTGAACGAGATTTAACTTTAAACAAGTTATACTTAGAATTGTTTATAGTTTGTGATTGTATAGATGGTGTACAAGCGTTATCATAAGTTGTTGCTAATGAAATTGTTCCATCTTCTACACTCAAGTCATCAGTTGTTGTCCAAGCCTTTCCACTTTGTTCATACTTGAAGTTCTTATACAGATAAGCTGCTACTGTATTTGTTCCAGATTTAGCTACTTGTGCATCCGTGCTAAATACCTCATCAATATATGATGCGTAAGTACTTCCTGTGTGAAATCCAAAAGTATAAGTTCTTGAGGTCAAACTATTTAATCCCCAATTACTACCACTTAATACAAGTGAAGCTGATGCCCAATTACCAGTAATCGTACTACCTTCTAAATCAGCTGCTCCATTTGCTCCACCCCTTGATGGTGCCAATATTGCAAGTGTTGTAGATCCTACTGAAGCTGCTCCACCAGTTAATGTAGTAGTTGTACTACCTGAAGTAAATGTGAAACTATTTCCTGCTGTATTTGCACTAGATGCACTTATATGTAAGAAACCTGTTGCACGTGCTGCAGTTACACCGATAGTATTTGCTACTGCTGTCATTTTTGCTGCCAAATTAACAACACCAGTACTTCCAGTTGCTGCCAACGAAGAACTACCAACAAAGTAAAAGGTATTACCTACATCAGCAGGTACTGGTGCATCCGATGCAATGAAATTGAACGATGTACCACCGAGTCCGACTAATGTAAATGTATCACCATCGCTCATGTTTGTAATATCAACACTACCAACCGCAGGTGATGCTGCTGTAGTTGAACCTATCTTGATTGCCAATGAATCTGCTGTATATCCAGATGTGTTAAGAACACGAACTATCGTTACTTGTCCTGCACTTCTTAAATATTGTTCGACTGCGTAAGGTGTGTAAAAACGTTTATCTGTTGATCCAAACATTTCTTCAAACTCAGGAAAATTCCTAATAATTGTAGGTACAAAAGCTGGGCCCTTTAAAGTAGGTCCAATTATTGCTGCTCCAATTTCTGCAATTCCTTGAGGAAGAAAAGATAAATCACGTTCTCTCGTAAATACACCCGGACTTACGATTCTTTCTGCCATTTTATTTCTCCTATTAATATTATGATTTAAATAACTTTATTAGCCCAAAAAGACTATGAATATTTTATATAAATATCGTCTAAGTTTCTCAAACGATAGGTTTGATTGAGTTTATTTAAATAGTCTCTGTAGTTTTTTCAGGTGTGGGTGTGAATACACCAGTTGTTGGATCTAAATTTCCAGGACCATATTTTTCATTTAAACTTTTAACTAATGTTCGTTCACCTTCCTGAATTCCAGCATAATCAACTTCTAACTGAGCTTCTTGATTTTCTATTGTATCGAGTTGCTGTTGAACTAATAGTTTTTGAACTTTTAGTTGTCCAAATTGTAGTTGTTTTTGTTGATATGTTGTCTGAAGTTCCTTTAAAGATTTCAATTCATCTTCTGTGAATTTTATCTCTTGATTTGCCATAACTTGTTCTCCTTGTTACTATTAATGGGTTTTAGTATAACTTATATACTTCTATTGTATATATATATTAAGTAAAAATCTCTAATTCACTTTTTTCTTGAGAATTTCTACCTCTTGTTTTAATTCTTTGATTGATTCTATTAATAACGGAACGATTCTCTTGTAATCTACTCCTAAATAACCATTTTTTCTCTCTATTACGATTTCAGGAATAATTTTTTGAACTTCTTGTGCAATAACTCCAACATCGTGTCCTCTTTCTTGTGCCCAAGCGGGTGATTTGTCATTCCAATCGAATTCCACACCTCTAATCTCACCTATCTTATCCAATGAACCTTGTATAACTTCTATATTGTCTTTAAGTCTTTCATCTGATGAATTATATGCCACTACATCACCATCTGCTACTATATCACCACTTGAGGATATTTGTGCCATAGTGAGATGTGAAGCTGATGAACCACTTACATCACCGGTGAATAATGCCTTACCGGCCTCTGACATATCCAATGTTAACGCGGTGATTGTTGATCCACCATCTTGTCCTTTAAATACAATATCTTTATTATTAGTAGCAGATTTTATAATGAAATCAGAAGCGTCTCTTTTAAATCTACCGAATTCAGTTCCATCATCTTTTAATATAACATCAGCACCATTGGCATCAAGAGAGATATCACCTACTACATCAAGTGTAAAATCACCTGCAATATTTGCAATATCTCCACTTAGTGTTAAATTATTTAGTATGGCATCACTACCAGATACTATTACTTTTTTCCAATTTGGCATTTAATTTATCTCCCTACGGTTGGATACTCTTTCGAGCCCACTTCCCAATGTCGCCAAACATCAGGCCAATAAAGTTAATCTTTTATCCAAAGTTCTCCATCTTTCACTATATTATTTTTGGATACTTTGTTATCAGAATTTTGTTTGTATTTTTTTAGTGAATCCGTTACTTCAGTTTTACTTCTACTTAAAATTCCTAACTGATTTTGTAATTTTTGAACTACTCTATTACCTAAACTCAAGTATTTTCCAGGTACCATTGAATTTGTTATGATATTCAGTAAAAACTCAATATCTTCTTTACTTAACTGAGATACTTCATCTTCAATTATTCTTTTTTTTCCATTAGTTGTAATTCCCACTTTGTAACCTCTTAATTATTATGAATAAATCCAAATAGTTCCATCGTTATTTATTGCTATTTCTCCTACTCCATACTCTTTGTCACCCTCTACAGGTGCACCATCATCACCAAGTGCCTTTGCAGTAACAACAAACTCTAATGGGGTAACTGCTGTTGCTGTATTCTTTACTTGTTTTGCTACAGACCATCTTTGTGAGTTAATGTCGTGATATATTGCTGAACCACTATCTACAGCTGAACCACTTTGAACAATTAAACCGGCATCAACATTTGTTCCAGCTGAACCTGTTGCTGCAAATATAAATGCATCTCCAACTGCAAGATTTGTTGTAGAGAGTGTTGTGGTATCACCATTAACTACCAAATCACCTTCGATAGTTGCGTTACCCGAAACATCAAGTGTTCCAGTTACATGAACACCAGCTGTATCGGTATGTAATCTTACCGTATTTGCTGCTGATATTTTTACACTATCATCCGTTCCGAAATCTATAAATGTATCTGTTGCAGCTCTACCAATTTTAAGTCCGGTATTGTAAATCGATGTAATAGTGGTTTGTGCTGCGTCTATATCGATTACCAACGTTCCATCACCTACTGTTGCTGTTAATCCACCACCTGCTAAATCTGCTGGTGCTTCTACAGCAGGACCATTAGTTCCACCTACTAATATCACACCATTTGTAGACATTGCCAATGAACCGATGGCGTCTGTTCCACTATCTTGTGAAATCAATACTGCTTTATCAGTTAATGCACTGGCTCCTGTTCCACCTTCTGCCACTGCCAATACTGTATCTAATACTAGAGAATCAAAAGTTGCTGCTCCACTTGCACTTATCACAGAACCCGTTAGAGCTCCTACTGCTTCAAATTTTCCTCCGACATATCCATCGTTTGCTACATACAAGTCTCCACTTGCAGTAATATGTGTGGAAGCGTTAAACGAACTTGCTGAAACATGAAGTCCACCTACTATACCACCTTGTGCATTAAAATCAATATCATCTACAAATAATTTTCTAAATGCTGTTCCACTTATACCCAAATCAATTGAACTATCGGCGTTTGGTTTTACATTTGCTCCACCTGCTGCCAATGTTATGTCTGCTGCTGCAGTTATTACCATATCCGTAGATACATCAATGGAGTCGTTAGCACCATCTATTTCTAACTTATCTACTCGTGTGCTTCCACCCCCTATTGTGAGTAAATTTGCTGCATGAGTTAAGGTGATGTCACCTTCATTAAAATTAATAACTGCTCCAGTACCAAGAAATATATCACTAAATCCTGTTCCACTAACACCAAGTGCAATAGTATTATCAGCATTTGGTTTTACATTAGCTCCACCTGCTGCTAAAGTTATGTCTGCCGCTGCAGTTAAAACCATATCTGTGGATACATCAATGGAGTCATTTGCCCCATCTATTTCTAATTTATCTACCCTTACATTTCCACCTGCTATTGTGAGTAAATTTGCTGCGTGAGTTGCAGTTACATCACCACTATCAAAATTTATTACAGCACCACTATCTAAGAATAAGTCACTCCAATTTAAAGTTGTAGTTCCTAATGCCCCACCATCTGTTATTGTAGGTACTAAATTTCCACTTGAACTTACGTGATTTAATTCGGCGGTGGATCCCGAAACTATCACTTTTCTCCATGTTGCCATTATTACTCTCCTATATATAGAATGTTATTTATAAATATAAACATTCTAAATTTATGTTAATTTTATTCTGGTGGATTCTCATATCCTAAATACCAGGCATTTGAACCACTATATATCAACCCACCTGCTACCGCCGTTGGCATCGCACCATTTACTTCACCCAATACTAAAGCCTTTTCTTGGGTTGCCTTAAATACTAAATTATCCGAATTATCTTTGAAGATAAACAAATCACCACTACCTACCGATGATTTAAATTCCCAACTCGAACCTGTTAGTTCATTGACACCACTTGCTTCTTTCCAAGTTGATGCTCCGTACTTAAATGCTGTACTATCTAATAATAAACTTCCTGTTATCTGATGAGTTGATATTGATGGGTTATACCCAACTTTAGTCGAACCACTAATATTCAAACCAGTTGCTAAGGAAGTTCCTACATACTGGTATGTGGTCATATAAACATACTGAGAATCAGTTGGATCTGTATCTCCGTTTAGAAATTGAACGATACCAGTTTTATAATCAAAAACATAATCATTAGTGGAAACGATATCACTCCCAGCCAAAGAACCAGTCTGTAAACTATGACTTACAGCAGTTGATTTATACAATACTGCTAAATATCCTGGTGTTGTATCTTCTGTGGTTGAACTTGCTAAAGATGATGCACCATATTTAGGTGATATAAAATTAGTTTGTTGATTAGAACTAATTAACTGAGCACCTATTCCAGCATCACTTCCTGTTGGATTTAGAAAGAACCAAACTTCATTGTTAAGATTTGATTTAGTCATTTTCTGTCTAAACCAATATTTCATTATATTGTTACCATCATCTTGATAAATAGAACTGATGTCTGCACTCGAACTGAATGGTAATCCAGTCGATGGAATCTTGGATGCCTGTGTGAATATCTCTGATGCACCTAAATCTAATACATCTGTAAATGCCTCTTGGGCAGTAGTAAAGGTATTATGAGTATACCTTCTCGACGCGAGTAATCTACCTGATTTTGATCCTGAATCTATTAATCCCATTCTCTACCCCTAACTAAAACTCAAAGTTATTGCAGATATTGGTGCTGGATCACCCTTATATCTAACTATTACATAAAGTTCATTATCATCTGAATCTAAATACATACCATCACCATTTCGTATTGGGATGGTGTATGTTCCACTTGAAATGCCACCTCCAGTATTTCCGTATAAATCTATTGATGTTGCAAATGGATTTTTAATATGGTCTTGTGATATATTGGCCTCTATTAAGTTACTTGTTGTTGCTGTTGGATCATAAATCCTTGCTCTACCCAATGCTGCATTATTACCACTATTTTTTCCGGAACTCTCAAACAATATAGCACATGCTATACTATCAGCCGTAGTTGCGTTCCAAGCAACTAATGTTTTACTACTTAAATTGACCGTCATACTTGTTTTTGTATCACCATCGGTTTGAAATCTTCTAATGTAATATCTATATCCTGCACTACTTGCAGCTAAAGTATGATTCGTAAACCAATATCCATTACTACCAGTTGGATCTACTAAGAATCCTGGTTTTACTTGTAAGTCATTTCCAATTAAAATTGCATCTCCATCATCATTGGTCTTATAACTATCGGTTGTAAAATATGCTCCATTGAATAGTTGAACATTATCTGCCAATACTATTCTAAAATCTTCTCCTGTAAATGTTTCTGTGGTATCTTGTAGTGCATTTGAATCATATCCTTGAGCTCTACCATATACTCCTAAACTTCCACTATCAGCGTGCTGTCCAAATGTTCCTGCAGTATGGTATGAAATTGTCTGTGTGTCTAATGTGGTCTGTGATGACTCTCTATTTCTAGCCTTTGTAGCAACTGTAAATGATGTATCGGTTAATGTTCTTGAGGCCTGTATGGTATCACTCGTTCCACTATCGTATGAAACAGATGCTGAAAGTATTACAACATCATCATATCTTGGAACTCCACTATTTACAGCAGTAGTTCCATCACTTTCAAATACCCTACCACTTGTTTGAATTGTTCCACCATTTGTAGAAGTTGTATCGTTGGATATGGTTGCAGTTCCTGTTACCGAACCAGCTGACATATCAGTTAAAGTTGTTGATGATGCATACAACGGATTAAACAATCCTGTAATCTTCGTGGTTACTTCATATGTGGTGTCTAATAAATAAGGTGCACCACTTAAACTTCTTGATGTTGCAGTTAATGCTTTATGTGTTGTTCCGACATCTGCAAGTGAATTGAGTCCTATTGCAGTATTAATCGTATCTCTTGGTGCCCAAAATCTTGTTTTTGTTGTCCCATCATTAAACATAAAATCTGATTGTGAACCACTTTTTATTCCAACTTTTAAATCATGAAAACTATAATACCCACTCGATGAAACACTTGTAAACAATCCTTTGGATGCGTGGTATTTTCTCGTTAAAGAACCACTCATATCAGTTCCACCTACATCTATAAATTTACCATCTTGAAATGCTGCTGGTATAACAGCAGGTTGTGATGTTGCTATTTTAGCTAAAGTTAATCCGTCTGTCGTTCCAAAAGAACTTACGGTATATTCGTGTGAGGATTGTGTGGTAAATGTATTTGATGCTGCTGTTGGTGTAGCTACGCTTCCTGTATCACTAAATGATTGTGATGCTATGACTCTGACGGAATATGGGGTTGCTGTACCATTTGTCAATGTTCCAAAACTAAATAATTCTGCGTCAGCTGAGGATTGAATAGTTGTTGAACCACCACTATTAGAATCAAAATCTATTTTATATGTCCCACCATTGTCGTGATATACTGAAATACCAGTAAAAATTGTTCTACCTTGTCCTGACCAACCCCTATGGACTAAATAATCAATTGTGGCGTTACTCAATGAAGCGTGTTCCAATGGTAGATATCCAGATATTGTTGCAGTTGAACCTAAACTTGTTTCATTTGTATCTACACTATCAATAAATTTTGTATTTGGTGATGCATCTGATACATCTAATGAATGACTCATAGCACCTGCAATAAATCTTAAAATTTCACTTACATTGGTTTCGTGTGTAAAATTATTAAAGTAACTTCCATCGAGACTTTCACCCCAATTATTCGAAGTAGGATATCCATTCGTAATATTATTGGTAGTTATTGCCGCTGATGCAGAAGCTGCACCTAAATCAACAGTTAATGTTGATCCTGTTACAACTAATGGTGTTTTACGGATTTCCTTACCAATATATTTCATATTAGGTCATTTCCAATATACTCGCAAAGGCTTCTAAATCACCTGTAGCTGATGCAATTGCTTTTAGAATGTCACCAGCTTCTAAATTAATTGGTTTCTCTATTACCAAAGTTGAATCTGCTGGCACATTTACCGTTTTCATTATATGAAATGTAGTACCAGCACTTGTATCTGTTACGGTAATATCTACTGTGGCATCATTAGTTCCATCTATATTACTGATGTAGATTGCATGAATAATTCCAGTTGTTGCTGCTGGTGCAGTGTAAAGAGTTGTAGCACTATCACCGATGGCTACTCCTGCATTTTTAAAAGTATTAGCCATTATTATCCTCCAAAGACTATTGCCATCGCCGTAGCGTGGTCTACTACTGATGAACCTTGTTCAAAAACTCTACCAGTTCCATGTGTATTAATACTACCACTTGCGGTCAAAACATATTGACCTATGGATGGATTATCACTACCCGATACAAAAAATGATCCAGTAGCTACCGAAAATGAACCCGAAAGTATCGGATTTAGTTGTTTTCCTTTTAACTTTGCCATTTATTAAAATCCCTATATCTTAAACTTTCCTTTTCTTTTTTCTCTTGCCACCATACAGTCATTCCTTGTGAAATATTCTTTTTATGTTCTTTTGCTTTTGGTTGTTTCATTTTTTCAATGGTTTCCATAGCAAGTTTTCTATCAGATTGTGCACAAGATTTACATACAGCGTTATTTCCCATTGCACGGTCAAAAGTATCCTTTCGAGTATAATAGATAACTCTATTACAATCAGGACACTTTCTATTTTTTCTATCTGACCAAGTTCGTTTTCTCATACTAATAAATATCAATTATTAAAAAATAGTAGAAGAAAAGTGGAACATTAAATCAAATCTTCGACCATCT
>Ga0307488_10000729_pt1 | contig 27256 bp, 35 predicted proteins | sample SB02metaG_FD_202248 | JGI IMG/M metagenome (GOLD analysis project Ga0307488, IMG submission 202248) | Sea-ice brine microbial communities from Beaufort Sea near Barrow, Alaska, United States - SB 0.2 | ecosystem: Environmental > Aquatic > Marine > Coastal | place: USA: Alaska | collected...
TGATCGCCAGCACCATTTTGGAATATACTAGCAGTATGATCATCGCCAGTAATTTCTAAGTCTACAAACTTATCACCAAGTCCGCGTTGCTCTATATCAACAGTATTACTATCTCCTGTTATAGTAACTATAGCCGCTTTATTGCCAGTGCCGTCAACGGCTCTGCCTTTTTGTAATATATCAACATCATTGCTATTGCCAGTTATAGTAGCTTCGATATATCCGTGTGAGCCCGCAGCCACATCCTGTTCAGAATCAAATGTATTAAGATTACCAGTAATTGATAAATCTAAAAAACTTATACCGCCTGCTTGTGTAATGTTTACTAGATTATCATCACCGATTATGTCTGCTTCAACTGTGTCGCCTTGTCCGCTAGCAGCTAGTGCAAGTTTTGCATCCATTCTAGATAGTTGTGCTGTTGTGGGCGCACTTGATCCGTATACAGGAGTAGGTGGTGCTGCTGTCGTTGTTTCAAAACTATACCAAGCTCCTGATACTGGATAAGCAACATTGCCATCGCTATCCTCTGTATATAAGAATAAGTAGTCGTTGCCATTGCCGCCAACACCACCGACGTATAACACATCTCCTACTGTACAGTTTCCTGATGTGCAAGTAGCAGTCCATCCAATAATTGAATTGCCTAAAGCTGATAGGTCTGCGTATGTTGCTGTATCATTTCCTTGGTATACAAAGATATAATCACTGCCTGCACCACTAACATTCATTACAGGAGTGCCAGTGTCAGCTATTGCAGTTGTAGCAAAACATAGTATTAAAATACTAGTCAGACTGCGTAATATTGATAACAACATCTGTACCTCCGTCGTTAATTTGTAGTGGTGCTTCTAGTCCATTCATTGTTATATTTACATAACTATGTGAATAACGTTCAGCAGTTTTAACTTGTGCAATTGTGCCTGCTCGTTCTGCATATATGCTAATGCCTTCTTCATTGTAGCTGTATTGTATATAACCTTTAAACTCGTGTATGTTTGGTAGTACAGGATCTATATCTAGTGCGTCGTCCTTTAACATGTTTGTTAGGTCTAGAATGTTATCAAGAAACTCAAAGTCTAAAAAGTCAATGTCAAGTTCGCCGTATGCCAGTTCATCTTCTAGATATTCTTGGATCAAGTCTTCAAACAAAAACGCATCTTCTTCTAAGAAACTAGCTTCGTCTACTTGATCTATATATGCCATGCCACCTGGCAATTCTTTAGGTGGACTAATGATTAACATGTTATCAATGTTACGCTCTAGTATATCAAGTATTTTTGGTTTAGTAGGATTACTATTTGCACTAGCAACAACAGTCGCCTGAAACGCTTGATTAAGTATTACCATTCCTACATCTGTACTAACTTCAATTTCACCTGTAAAGCAAGTTGTTGGAGTAGGACAGGTAGGCAGTAAGATAACAAGACTGCGTCCTATCTCGTCCACTGTCATAGTAAAGTCTGTTCCACGTACTGCGATAGTTGCTGTAGGTGTTCTTAGTCTAACGTTTTCTCTACTGTTTCTAGCAATAGCACCTGATGCATACCGTACCGTGCCCATTGCAACATTCATTGCTAGTTTACCTGTGCCACTGTTAGCATCATATACAAAGTCATCAATAATTAGTTTACTTTGTCTTGTTATTCGTACTTTAGTATCATCGTCAAATGTAAGTTCTAGTTTAGCTTTAGAAGTTGTAATAGCATCATTCATATTAATGCCAGTGCCTTCACCTACAACGATGGTATCACTATCTCTTGAGATACTTGCATCTTGTCCGGTTTGTTTTGTGACTTCGCCTATTTTTGCAAATGCAGAAAGGGGTACTAATAAAAGCACCCCTAGCGTAAATGCTATTAGTTTAGTTTTGTGTGATGTTAACGGCATTTGAATCACCATCAACGTTGAGCGTTACCACAGGCGTATCTGTGCCGCCTTGGGATAGGTTAATAACATTAAAGTCACTAACTGCATTAGCACCAACTGTAATATTATTTACTGCACCTGCTGCGTCTAACCCTGCTGCTATTTTATTACTGTCGCCTGTGACAGCTACGTTAGTTGTAGTTGTGTTAGCTGAAATTTCAGTTGCACAAGATGCACTTGCTACGCTGCTTGCATTTGTGGCCAATGAGCCACACACTGTTAGTTCATTGCTGTCTCCAGTCATAGTAGCTGTTACTGTGGTGTCAGATGCTGCTGCTATATCAACGTCTAATATGTTGCTTCCGCCTGTTGCAGTGTAATCAATCTTAGTTCCGCTTGCACCTGTTGATGTTTCAATATCAGCTGTGTTGTTTGCACCAGTTTGTGTTACATCAATATCGGTTCCATCACCAATAATTGTACTTGCCGTAGTGCTGTTACCTACTGTGTTACCTGCGCCAGTTTGTGTGATATCGATTGTAGTGGTAGATCCTGCCTGATCGATATAAACATCACTGGCCCACGCTGCTGTTGCCCCGAGCAGTGAGACTAGCAATGCTAGACTGATTTTGTTTATTCTGTTTGACATAATTGCCCCCTTAAATGCATAGAACCCTTATTCCTATACTTTAGTATTTAACCCCAAGGTGTAAATAATTTTACACCAAGTTAATTATTCTTCAAATTTCCAAAGCTCTTTCTTTTCCCCAGCTTTAATTAGTTCTACAACTGCCTGTTCTATTGCTACCCTTACTGCATAGTTTACTGGTTCGTTAATAGTATGTCCTGCTTCGGCTTCAAAGCTAGATGTTCCCATATCAAAGAACTTAAACACGCCCATACTCGAGCCTGTACTAATAATTGTTTTCGTTACAGATGTACTTATCAATACTTCCCCAGTTTGTGTACTTGTCATACGCATTGTTATTGTAACTACATCCTGACGATACTGTGTGCTAGGCCCTACGCCTAAGTATCTAACTCCAGCGCCGCCTGTTAATACATTACTATCGTAACCTATTATCCCGCCCTCTATTATTACACCAGCAAACAACATTGGTCGCAGCTCACGCTCGTCACCTACACTTTGTCTTGCTTGACGGATAATCTGACGTTCTTTTGTTAGATTATCTAAGCCTACACGCTCTACTACTTGAAACCACTTGCCGTCACCTACTTCTTGCAGTGCCTTGATTAACCAAACTTCTGATCCTTGTGTAACTGCTGTACTAATATTAGCCATCTTGTCACTAGGTTTACGTTGTCCTGTTTTATCTGTGAAGCCATACACTGCTGCTACTAGCTTGCCTGTTGATGGCGCACTAATAGTATGAAACTCTGTGTTTAAGTTTTGAACTAACTGAGGAGCTTCAGGTTCTGGTATATTGACTACACTTGCGCAGCCTTGTAAAAACACCATTGCTAGTACTGCTGCTAAAAGTTTCATCATTAGAATGCAAATTCTCCAACTGGCACGTCAAACTCAGCAACTACATCGCCGTTGCTATCTGTAATAACAACATAGATTCTATCGTCAGTGCCACGCTTCCATTTAACATTGTCTCCAAAAGGTGTTTCACTTTCGTACCAGGTGTCATCTACAATAGTTGCACCTTCACCAAACATATTGTCAGCAATCTGCTTAGATAGTGTAGCGTAGATACGTGACTCAAGATTATTCTTAAACTTATATGCGTTAGTTGACTTTAGATCACGCTCTGCCTTGTCAATAGCAGCTTGCTCGTCATCTTTGAGTTCTTTCTTGCGATTAGCTTCTAACTGTTCAATAGTCAACACATGACTACTATACCCTATACCACTGAATGCTGGACTATTAAAATTAAATGTCAGGTCGCTTGCGCTCACTGTTGTCGCTGTTATAAATAGAACTATAGTAATTAAATATCGCATATACATACCTTCCATATGTATTTATGTGCAATCTAGGAAATGATTAAAATGTTAAAAATAAAACCAGAATTAAGTAATGATCATCAGCAGCGTATAAACGAGCAAGCATATTTCTTTGACATGTTTGAAGACATGTGGGGATCACATGGAGAAGTGCTGCCTGAAGATGTACAATATAGTCTATCTGCTGAACTGGAAGAAATAGAACGTGAACGTATTATCAATGCACTTAAATTAGCAGTTGGTAATCAAACAAAAGCGGCTGTGTCGTTAGACATAGGCCGCACTACGTTGCTTGCTAAAATGAAAAAGTATAATATTACGTAGGTTACTGTTATGTTTTTGGTAAACTAAAAGAGAACTTACTTTTTATACCTGTGCCATAATATGCATTAGATTCAATCTTTGCTTTTTCTTGAAAGTTAGGCGGATATACAACAGTAATGCTCTTAACAACTGCATCCTCTCCTTGGGCACCTACTATAGTTTTTGCTTGTACCATTGCAGAACTATTTAGGAATGAACGAATGGCTTCTCCAAAATCAATTTCAGGATCAGTGTTAATATGTTGTGCTACTATTGCTGCTACTCTTGCTAGACATAGATAGCTTACATAGCTTCCTGGTTTATAGCCGCCCAAAGTAAATATTCTTTTTAATTCGTTAGGCACTTTTTGTAAATCTTCTGGGGTAGCTTGTCTAACAACAGCCTTTGGTGCTTGAGGATTACCAACTAATTTTAATTCTTCTGCCATTGGATTTTGCATTAACTCTTTAAGTTTGGCAGATTCTTGTGCAGATATTAAATTAAATTTTTCAGCAAGCGTAATTGGTTGTATCGCTTGTCCTTGTTCTTTGCAAATATCTAAAATTTCAACAGCGTTGGCAAACTTTGCTATGTACGCTTGTCCTGTTTGTGTCTTAGCAGCTTCTTCTTTTGATTTCCATATATTAGTAATACTAGCTTTAGCACCTTGCTTGCCTTTGTGACTAATTCCCATTTCGATGCCGTCTTTAATAATGTAAGCATCAATTAGAGGATTATTTTGTCCTTCTGGAAACATCACTCCGGCACCTTTCAAATCGCCGCCTTTAAAAATATCAGCAACTGCTTGATCCATAGGACCGTTAACTACACTGTGTCGCCCAATTAAGGCAACTGGGGCTAGCACTTCACAAAAATCATCTTGGATAGCTGACGCATACTGTGCTCCAGCAACAAATACAATAGGTTCATTTTTTGCTGCTTCTTGTGTTGCTCGAGTAAGCATATCGCTCATTTCGTGATTATTAATTTCAGCAATGATGCCTTGTACTGATCTAGTTTTGCCATCAGCAACTCCTAGTTGTCCAGGTTGCATATTAACACTAGCTTTAGTAGCTGCACTTCCTTTACTAGGAGACAAACTTACAGCCGTAGCTTCACCGTCTTTAATTGTATTTGTTGGACTTACTTTTTGGAAATATTTTCCTAACCAAATTTCTCTTTTATCTTCAGCTTGAAATTTTGCAAACCCAAACGCTCTTCCTCTGCCAGGCTGATTGATCCATCGTATATCTGCCTTTGGATTTGTTCTAGTTATCTCTACAACAGCAGCATCTACTGCTTCAGGTGTTTCAAATCTATCTATATCATTAGGATACTTAAAATCCCAAACAACAAAACTATACTCTGTTCCGTCTCGGTCTACATAAATTTCACCAGGTGCCGCAGCTCTTAGGCCCTGTCCTTCGGCTAACACTCTTGTTTCTACTAATTTAAAATCACTATAACGCATGTAAGATATTCCTATTTCTTTTAAGTATTTATCTTAGGAAACAACATATCAGTACAGAACTTATCTACGTCTGCTTCGTCTAGTCCTAATGATTTCATTGTGCGAGGAGTGTGTGGATTTTGTTGTTGATTATGACAGTAATAGTTCTGTGCGCCAATGACCATTTCGCTATTACCGCAGCCAGTAAACTCGCCTATCTCATCAAAGTATGCACATAGATTGCCTAATGCTAATTCTATAATAGCAGTTGCTTCTTCTTCTGTGCTTACGTTACCAGCAGCAAGCATCTTATCTGTAAAGATGTTAGTTGCCCACTCAGGTAACTGTCGTTGCTTCTTAGGAATAAAGTCTGCAACACTTTCTTTGTATCCGTCAATCATAGGATTATCGTGATCACTACTAGGACTAAAGTCGTGGAACGCACCTGTCATTTTGTTCTTGCCTGCAATAACATCAAAGCCGTATATTGGTCCATCGTTATTTGTTACAGGAAAAACGCATACATGCATCATCCACAAGCCCTTTGACTCACGTGCATCTACAACATCAATGTGTGCTCTGCGTACATGTTCGTTGCGCCACACACGGTTAACCCATGTATCGCTGTTAAAGTGTGCTAAGCCAGGCTCGTCGTATTCAGTAGCCCGATCATCAAAGATTTTAATAATCTCATGTTGACACTCAATTAGTTTGTTCCAGATAATGCTCAATGTCTAACTCCATAAGTTCTTTAAATAGTTGGGTAGCTGACTCAAATACAAATCTTGCTTCGTCGGCCATATCATCATTAGTCTTTGCTCTAATAGCATCTTTTGTTCCAGCAATGTCGCCTTCGAACTGGTACATACGCCCGGCACCTGGTGCTTTACGTGCAATCATCTGACCGCCACTTAGATCTCCCATGTGTAGTACATAAATGTGTGCCATGATACTATCAGGATCAGTAAGTAAATCTTTCATATGCATAATATATGCTTCGGTACTTGGTAGAATTGCAGGAGACTCTGGCCTAGTCCACAGCTCTAAAAAATCATCTTCGATTGCTTGTTTTCTTCGAATATCAACTGGAAGGTCTGCTAGTAGGCCGTGTGCCATAGCAAGAGCTTCAAGTAAGTCGTATTTCTTATGTTGATTCCAAAGGTACACTGCATAAAATTCTGGATTAATCTTTCCGCTCATTAATACATTTACAAATGCCTGGCGTTCTGCATTTGTATGTTGCTCTTTAGTTAGTTCTTTTAAATTGCTCATTCTTTTTCCATTAAAATTCCTAACGGAAATCCTTGGTCTCTAGATGCATTTACTGCTTCGTGAACCTTTTGTTCCGCTATCTCATATGTATATATGCCTACTATGCCAGTTCCGTCATTGTGAATTGAAAGCATAATTTTTTCAGCGGTTGTCTGACTGTGCTTAAAAGTAGTAGTGAGTATCTCAGTTACCCATTCCATTGGAGTTTGGTCATCATCAAGCATTACAATTTTATATTTGTTAGGTTCTAAGTCTATAGTTCGAATAGTCTCGTCAATCTTAACATCATCAATAATATCTGTACTCATTTATATTCTTCCTGTAATAAGTATTCGGGGGAGTAAGTACACTCCCCCATAGTGCTTAATTGTCTAAGTTTTTAATTTTAATAGTCTTAGGCTTTAACGCTTCTGGTATTTCACGTACTAGGTGTACGTTCAGCATACCTAACTCTAGTGTTGCACCAACTACTGTAACGTGGTCAGCAAGTGTAAATTCTCTACGGAAATCACGTCCGCCGATTCCTTTGTGTAGGTAGTTTACTGTTTCGTCTCCCTTAGGGGGTGTTCCTACAATCTGTAGTTGATCACCGTCTTTAGTGATCTCAAGATTGTCCATACCAAAGCCGGCCACAGCGACTGAGATCATATATTCGTCTTCGTTGACTTGTGCGATGTTGTATGGGGGATAACCATTTCCGTTTGGACTCTTTTCAAAGCCTCTTTCGAGTTCATTAAATAGTCTGTCAAAGCCAATAGTAGCTCTGTGGAATTGTGGTAGGTTTACTGTTTGTAGTCTTGTCATTTTGTTTTCTCCTTTTAAAAAGCAAGATATAATAGTGAGACCCTTTACGGCATCTCACTTTTATTTATCATTTGCCTGCGTACACAGAATTAAATTGTTGTGTACAACGAACAAACGTTGTGCATTTGCTAAGTTGCTTGAGCTTCATAGCGCCTGCGTATGTACAAGTTGATCGAATGCCACCGAGCAAGTCTTGTACTGTGGCCGCTACTTCTCCGCGATACGGAACAAGTACTTCACGACCTTCAGAGGAACGATAATCTTTTAATCCTCCAAAATGTTTTGTGTTTGCTGCATCTGAACTCATACCGTAGAACGCTACAAACTGTTTTTCTTTGTATACTGTTTCGTAGAAGTTATCATCTGTTTTAATAACTTCATCTGTTTCATAAATCTTGGTAATTACATCGCCACCGCCTTCATCGTGTCCAGCAAGCATACCTCCAAGCATTACAAAGTCAGCGCCGCCAGCAAATGCTTTAGCCACATCACCTGGGCAAGTACAGCCACCATCAGCAATGATATGTCCACCCAAACCATGCGCTGCGTCGGCGCACTCAATAACCGCCGAGAGTTGCGGATATCCCACACCAGTTTGAATACGAGTAGTACAAACACTACCAGGCCCAATGCCCACTTTAACAATATCGGCTCCTGCAAGAATCAACTCCTCTGTCATTTCGCCTGTAACTACGTTACCTGCTATAATTACTAAATGTGGAAATGCGTGACGTACTTTCTTAACATGCTGTGCAAAGTGATCACTATATCCATTTGCAATATCCATGCATACGTACTTCAACTCTTCACCAACCATAGTAACTACTGCTGACAGTTTGTCAAAGTCTTCCCAACTTGTACCAATGCTCATAGCAACGTTTTCTGTACGCTCTTTGATGCCTTCAGTAAAGTAAAGCGCAATTTCTTCTTGACTGTATGTTTTAACAAGACAAGTAAAGATGCTGCCTTCAGCAAGTTTATCTGCCATAGCAAATGTGCCAACGCCGTCCATGTTACTTGCCATAATAGGCACGCCTTCATAATCGTGTTTACTGTGTCTAAATGTAAATTTACGATCAAGTTTAACTTGACTGCGGCTTTTGAGTGTGCTACGCTTTGGACGAATAAGAACATCCTTGTAGTCTAGTTTAACGTCTTGATCAATTCTCATTGTTTCTCTCCGTAATTAAAACTTATTGATATTCTATCAGCATTTGATTTATTTCCTTGTACACTATGTTTTAGCCACCCGGGGAATATATAAAGGCCACCAGTCTTTGCAGCGTAAGATGCTCTAGTACTAGTGTAGTACGTATCCTTTTCTATCTTTTCTGGGATATGGTACTCTGCGCCGTCACTTCGTTCAAACTGTATATTTCCTTGTTCAGGTGTAGCATCTACATAATATACTCCGCTAAACACACTACCTACATGATTGTGCAAATGATTGTATGCACCAGGCGGGTTAATGTTTAACCATATATTATATAACTCAACAGGTGCTAATCCTACTTGTTTAGCACAAATTGCTGCTTCTTCGTTTAACGTTTCTATTAAACTGTCTATTCCCGGACAGTTCCATTTGCGCAAATCAGAGCTTTGATACCCATTATAGTTACTAATAGTCCGGCCAGGGTCGCTTTTCTTGTGCTCGTATGCCCAGTTTTTTACAGCTGAATTATCCACCATATGGATTATTGAACTCCAAATTACACTAGGAAACCAAAGCTCTGTATGCATTGCCATTGCAGTTACCTTTTAATAGTTTCTTTTAACTTTAGATCCCGGCATGGGCACAATTTCGTGTTGTTTAGAAAGCTTTTTCTTCCAACGTGCAATACCTGCTGCTTTAGCTTTAGCACGTTTCTTGCTAGGCTTAACAAACTCTTGGCGGTCGCGGACTTCTTGGATGATGCCTGCTTCTTGTACTTTCTTTTTAAATCTACGTAGTGCTGCATTAAAGTCGCCGTTACGTACTTCAACAGCTAGGCCTTTAACTTGTTCGTTATTATATTTGTTCCTCAATGGGATCTCCTATTTTGTCAATGAAGTAATCTAAGGTATAAATCCTCTTATTACTTACTATATTATAAAACATGTTCTCACCTTTTGTCAACCAATAAGTGTTATTGTTGGCAATAAAATAAGAAGATAGTTCTCGTACTTCAGATGGACAGTTATCAATATCTAATACAACATAGTCTACGATTTTTGCAGTAGTCAATAACCAATCAGGGGTATGTGCATCATCACTAGCTTCATATAGATAAACATTAAAGGTTTTATCAATTGATTCAAGTAGATTGCTGAATTGTGTTTTTGTGTCTGCATTTGGATAAATTAATAAAAAACTTGTTGCATTGTTTAATAATCTATCCGGGGCGGTGATAAGATTTATATCAGCCATTACGTATCCTACTCCATATTGTATCTGGATTTTGTTCGCTGTTTTGTATATATCCGGTTTGTTCTGGCAAGTCAGTAGATCCTGGCTTTACCCCGACTGTTTCCGAATCTGTTGATTGCCTTGCTTCATTATGTAAGTTTTTTTTTTTGGTTCTTCTAATTCCTCTGGATAGAACATCCTATTTGCAGTATCAGGGATGTCTTTTAATTCTGCCGGTAATTCTATACTTTTTTTTTGAGTTTCGGTAGGCATTGCATCTATGTACGGTTGAGCTAGTTCTTCATTACGTTGCTCTTGTTCCATTTCCTTGATATATGCATCTAGTTGTTCTTCACCGCTTGGCTCTCTTCCAAATAACATATCATCTAGATAATCAATATTTGGATCAGCAACAGGCAACCAATCAGTTCCGTCAAATACTTTCATTACTGGATTTTTAATGTCTGACTCGTCAAGCCATATTTGTCCTATTTTTGTCGTAGCTGCCGCAAACTCTTTGTCTATTGCTTCTTGGTCGACATCAACATAAATAGGAACTTCTACTTCTTGTGTTTCTTCAGGAACTTTAATAGGATCCGAAGGAGGAGGTACGTTATCAACTATACGCTGTGCTCTTGCTCGTTCAAACTCTTGTTGCTCGAGCCGAAGTCGTTCACCGTCGTCATCGTCGAGATCTTCTCTACGGAATTGAAAGGTATACTGTGCTGCTAAAAGTAATAGTACTGCTAGTGGATCAAACACAAAGATGATAACAATAATAACCCACTTCACTGCTTCTTCAAGCATATTTTTATCGGCTGCTTCGCCATACACAAATTCAGCAATATATTTAATTGGGCCTACTTCAGCTTCTAGCTTGCGATACTCTGCTTCTAGCTGTATCTTTTCTTCAGTCAATGCATCTATTGCGGTAGCTGCTGCTGTAATACGTGCTTGTTGTGCGTCTATATCGCCCTGTACGGTGTCTGCTGTTGTAGTGTTACCTAGTTGTGTGCGTAAGCGGTTTATTAGTGTGTTACTGTTAGCAATCTGCTGTTCTGCTCCACTGCGCAAACGTGTGATCTCTGCACGAGCTGCTATTACCGTCGGAGACTGTGCTGCATCTTGTAGCTTTTGTATCCACTCGCTGCGCTCTACTTTCTTAGCATCTTGAAAGTCAGTAAATGCTTGTGCTGTCTTTGGTCCGTAAGCGCCATCTGCTTTAGCACCAATCATACCTTGTGCTTTAGGAATGTCTCCTGCATCAATATACGATTGTAGCTTGTCTAGCTCTGTGTCAATGTTATCTAATTCGCTTTGGAACAATGCTGTAACGTTTGCAATAATTACATTCTGTTCTGCGATGGCAGGTTGGATGCGTGTGTATGCACTATCAATACGTGTTTGTTCTGTGTCAATTTGTTGCTGTATGCCTGCATCAACTCCGCTGTCAGTGTCTTCCAACTGCACAATACGATCTTCTGCTCGAGCAACAAGTACGTCTTGTCTATCAAGTTCCTTTTGTATTGTTTCTACTCGAGCAATACTTTCTTCACTTGCGCTTGTTTGTTCAATGTGTGCTTTACTTAGGAAGCCAAAGATGCCCATGCTTGTAATAAACATAAGCACAACAACTGCTGTTACTAGATATGTTTTAATCCACCAGGCAGCTCGTTTCCAGTACTTATGTAACCATACTGCTGTAACAAGTTTAGCAATTTCAAGAGTGCCACCCATAATCATAATGGGAAGCGCCGCAGCAGCGAAAATAGCCATAAGGCCCGCTACTGAATAGTATATTGCAACAGCACTAATAGCTAATGCTGTGATTAAAGTAAGTATTCCAAATATCATTGTATTATATTTATCTTGGGTTCGCTGCATAGTTATACTACCTTTTATCCGTTTTTAACCCAAGTTGCCTGTGAAGAATGATAGCAATAATTTTCTTGGAAATACTTAGGTTTGTCCTTATAGTATATTGTGTTTAACAATATGTGACAACCGCTTGATTCTATTTTACCAATCTTTACAATGCCAACTGCGTCCGGCGCCTGCCATTTACATTCTTCACCTGCACTCATTTCTCGTAGTGCAAAGTCTACACATGACTGGTGCTCTTGCATAGCAACATCAGACACTCGATAATACCAGTCTTTAGTTAGGTTAGCAGTTATACCAAGTACATTATTACTAGGTTGATAGCTATTGTTAACTGTCATTGTAGATTGACAACCTGCTAAACTAATTAAAAGAGGGATAAGCAAAACTTTCATTAACTTTTCTCCACACTGTTTTCCCTAAGGGGTCTGTAAATTTACAAAGTAACGTTTCACCATACTTTGGATTACTTCTATTTGACTGTAACGGGCGACTAATACGACAGTCACTAGCAACACCTGCATCCTTAACAACGTGTTCCATCCTAGGCTTGTCAGTACATTCAGTTAACCCTTCGCTACTAACATACTCGCCTTGTGTGCGAATCTTAGTTGTTTGATAGCAGTACTGCGAATTACTATGGTACCCGTTGTTTGTTGTAGGAGTCGTAGAGCAAGCTGACAATGCCAGCATTGCTCCAAGTAGTACTAATAGTTTAGTCATTGCTAGTCAACCGACGCTCTGTTCGGTTAGCTGCTGCCTCGTCTAGAAAGCCGGTTGCAACATTTCCAATTGTTTTAGCTTCTTGAACTAGTTGATCAAAAGTTTCTTTGTCCATTCTAAGTTTTACAAAAGTAAACATTTTACCTTGGTACTTAAACGTACCTGTTTCTTTTGCAATGTGCTCGCGGATTGATGTATTCTTTACAACATACTGTATACGTGTCAATGTTTGACGCGACTCAGTTCCGTTGTTATCTTTGAACTCCATTGTAGTTTCGCTGTTTACTTGTGAGTTCATTCGCTTTGCAAAGTTGTTCATTGCAATAGCATACATCTGCTCCTCTGCGGCTTGTTGGAAAATACTTTCTCCTGCGCCACATGCAAATGCATATTCTTGCTTCCACCAAAAGTATCCAGATGCGCCTGATTCGACACAGTTTGAATACCATTTAGGTTGTGCGTATTCATCACGTTCTGCGATATTTGTCATACCTGAACATGCTCCTAGTGCGAGTGTTGCTGCTAAGATTGCTGCTGTCTTGATGCCTTTACTCATTTGCCTTTACTCCGATGTTATTTGTGTGTGTGTTTGTTTAACTATTTTAGTATAGCACCGAAGCACTATACTGTCAACCTTTTATTCCCAGCGGTAGAAAATGTGTGCGCCAATGCGGCCAATTAGTGCAAAGTCTCTTGCCCACGCAGGTGATACATATGTTGCATGATAGTGAGTGGCGCCTTCTGTAATGCCACGAGCATCTCTATGTACCATCATGTTGTATGCAATCTGTTGTGCTTCTACCCATGCATCCATGTTAGTAGGCCAATCGCTTCTACCATCACAGTACCAGCTGAACTGACATTTATTTCGTTTCATACTTCCGTCAGCATGTTGCTTGCCTTGTTGCACTACTCCACAAATTGTGTTTGGGTAGTATGTGTGCTTGACTCTATTCAGTACTACATCAGCAACAGCCATTCGATCTGCCCGATTACTCGAACGTGATTCGTAATAGATGTTTAGGGCCAAACACCACATCTCAGGTTTGTCTTCTGCTGTAAACAACCCCTTTGCTTCTATTTGAGCTGCGTTGCTAAGTGTAGCTACTAGCATAAAAAATGCCGGAATAAGATATTTCATGTTCTTCCTTTATTTGTTTTTGCGGGCTCGACGTGCCTTAGCATATTCATTTTCTGTTTTAGTAGTGACAGTATCTTTTACTGCCTTGCGTTTAGCACGAGCTGCTTCACTTTTGCGCAAACGTTCTGCTGCCGCTTTTTCTACTTCTACTTGTGTTTCATCATTGTCCATTGTCAGTTACTCTCCTAAAAATACTTTTAATGTTTTGCCGTCGTCTTGGAAGCTGATGCTAATACCGTTGATGTTATGCTTTACAAACTCTCTGCCTTCACCAATAACTTCTACCCTGCTTACTAACGGATGCGATTCAATAAAGTCTAAGTTGTCTTGCACTTTGTTTCGTTTGTTAAATGCATCAATATCATCTTGTGTCTTCATCGTCTCATCCTCGCAATTTCAATTGCTTCGTGTTTGTTATCTTCAAAGATAGGTACCATGTTACTTTTATGCATTGTAGCAATGCCAATTAACCTACGCTCTCCTGTATACTTCATTGATTCTTTTGCAGGTGCAATTCCGACACTGTCACTAAGACTTGGATAAGTTTTGCGTTCAGTAGTAAACGCAGTTGATGGGGTATATTCTTTAAACTTTGCTGCTTTTACTTTTGGTTTCCAAAGACCGCGTACATATAAGTCGTAGTCTTCTAACGACATCATTTGGTCGTGGGCGTGTATACGCTTCATACTTTTATTGTATTCGCGATGCTGTTGCTCAAATTTAAGTTGTTGTGACTTGGTGCGCTTACTTTGCTTGCGCTTCTTATATGATGTTGTTGTTAGGCCTGGGCCTACCATTGACATTGTCATAAAAAACTCCTGCTATAAGTTGTTATTACTTTAACTATTATAGCAGGAGTTTAGTTGATTGTCAACCTTTTATTTTGCCATTTTAGCGACAGCGGCATCATAGTCTTCTTGACTTACTACGCCTTCAGTAAGTAAACGTGTTCTGTTTACCATATGTGCAGCTTGTGTATCTTCTTTTGATCCACCAAAGTAAGGAACGCAATGTCCTTCAGCTTCCATAATCTCTGTGACTTTTTTCATTTCGCCGTTGTATTCTACTTTGAAGTCTCCTAGGATACGTCCGAACTTGCCTTTCATATCTTCGCCCTTGCGGTCTTCAGTAGTAATAAGTTTACCACCGTGCTTCATAAGCTCTTTCAAACGTGCTTTGGCTGCTTCACCGAACAAGTCTTCCACTTTGTCTCTTGTGCGCGACTCAGGAGTATCAATACCCATAATACGTACACGCTCGTCTGTTAGTGTTACACCAAACCCTAGATCAATGTCTACGTCTACTGTATCTCCGTCGACTACTTTAATTACTACTACGTCATATTCATTGCTTTGCATTTTGATTCCCTCTTATATAATATGCCCACATTATATTTAGTCATAAAAAAAGGGTTGCAATCTAATGAAGCAACCCTTTTTTGTTTTTATGTGTTTAACTTAGAAGTTGAAACTTAACCCTACTGTTGGTGTAAAGTCTTTTGCGTCTGTGTCATAGTCAACACCTGCACTTAGTTCTGCACCTGCATAGTCCATTACATACTCACCACCGACGTGCTGTAGTCTGTTATCATCTGTACCGTTAATGTATGCTGATAAACCGCCAGTTGCTACTGAACCTTCAAATGCCCAATCTGCTGCATCTGTGTCATATGTTAATGCACCACCTGCTGTCATCATACCTAAGTCTAGTCCGCCAACTTCTGCACCAATTACTGTGTTTTCAGTTGTACGGTTGTAGTCAGCACTTGCTGTTACGTCTACAATACCTGCGTCTACTGTGTATGCACCTTGTAGGTTACTTACTTCACTGATGTCTGCTGTCCAGTCAGTTAAGCCTACTGCTACACTTGCTGCGCCCATTGTTACTTGTAATGACTCAGTCATTGCTGGTGTTGCTAGTGTGCCTTGAGCCGCTGCATTTGCACCAGTTTCTGGCATTAAGTTGTTGTCGTCACCAAATGCTAAACCAAATGCACCTAGTGTTGTTCCTACTGTCCAAGTATCTAAAGTCAAAGACGAACCGTCTGTTGCTTTAAAGTCTAGGTCTACTGTTGCAAATGATCCTGCATCAACGTCTAGTTCGACACCCATTGTGCCTGCTGTTTTACCAGCGGCTGTTTCAGCAAAGTCCAAGTTTATTGCACCGGTGATTACCGGGCCAGCTACTGGAGCCTGTGTTTTTGTTACTGTTTCTTCAGCAAATGCTGAGGTAGCTGCTAATGCTGCTACTAATGTTAATGCTAATGTGCGCATGTTTTTATTGTCCTTAAATTGTGAATAGAGCTTTTTGCTCTCATATTACTTACATCTAGTAAGTAGTTTCCTTGCTCTTTATGAGCGTATTTTGACATAATCTGCCAAAATCTTTTGTAAAGTGTTACTTATATGCAACACTTCTTATTTAGTAATTTAGTAAAAAGAAATGCACCCGAAGGTGCATTTCTCCTGCTATTTTTGGTAACAAAGTATAACTACTTCGTAACAGCCTAGGCTGCTAATGCTATATTTGCGTTTGCAATTATAAAGTTTCTTCGCGTTAACCCAGCTTAGATCGGGGTAACTCCACTCGCCTATTAATCCGCCTGTCGATCCTATTTCAGCCCCATCAAAAACACATCCTTCAACTTGTTATCAACCTGTTCTTCCAGGATGTGCTTTTGGTGGAGCTGCCGGGTACCGCCCCCGGGTCCAGCTCGTCGTTTAGCTTGTTTCAACGTTACGTACTATTTATATAGTATAACATCACTACATAAACATGTCAAGTTCTTTTGTTTGTTCTTGTGAAAGTTTTTCTTTTGGCGGCTTAATTGGTTGTAGCCAACTGTCTGCAATATATGCTCTAGGGCTTGGTCCTAGTTGTATATCTATGTCGTCGCCTTCTATCCACCAATAGTGATCGTGTACAAGGCAAGAAGATGTCATTCCAAACGCTTCGAACGTTTCTCCTGCTTTAAACTTACCAATGTACTCTGCTACTTTTACTACTCGACCTACATTTTTAGGATTTACAGAAAATATTATATGAGCAATATCACCTTCTTTACATTTCATTGTCTATCCATTTTAGTTTGTACTTTTCTTTCTTGTTAGATTTAAATTTAAGTGTTTTAGTTTTTTGCTTTTGTATCTTAGGTGCATAAGGTTTAGGTTGTTGAGGGGTTCTCGTCCGCTTCATCTGCTTTCCTAGTTTCTTCATACTTTAACATCATTGCACTTAATTGGTCTGACTTAATTAACCATCCGCCTTCGTTTACAATAAACACATCACCAGGTCTGTATAAAGGATTTTCTTTTCTATCTTTTGACTTACCGTCTTTAGATAACCCCATTACTTCACCGGGCCAATCACCTTCTACACGAAAGTTTTCGCCTGCTTGTGTTATGTTATAATCAACCCACATCATAATTTTACCACCATCCTAATGTCCTTCCATTTCCTGCTATGATCATACAACATGTTAGTACATGAAGTACAATCCAAAACGTGCGAAAAGCCAGAGCCTTCTTTACATCGCGTTGTGATATAGGAAGAAACTCTGGCTTATCATTGTCTGTAAGACCAACGGGCATGCCAACGGTTCTAGCCCATGTTGTGAGCCAGCGCCGTTGCCCGCTCATTACATGTCGTTCTTTTTGTCTTGGATCTCTGCACGGCGAGCTTTAGTTAGCTTGCCTAAGTCACCAAGTGCTTTACGTGCTCGTGCTGCTGCTGCTTTAACACCTTTGTCTTCAAAAGTTTCTGACTCTGTTAGATAATTGTTAAATGCTTGCACAATTTGGTCGTGCTGTGATAAATCACTCATAGTTTCTCTCCTGTAATATGTTCATAAATTTCCTTCCAGGTAGTAGCTTTAAACATACCTTCTGGAAGTTCTTCGTGCATGTTAAATCCATGCTCTACCAGTATTGCATTTAAACCTAAGTCTAAACCAAGTACTGCGTTAGATAGCTTGTCTTCGATCCAGTATAAACCTGAATCACGATACGGTTCAAGTGCTTCGTCTTTCTCTGCACCTGTATCTAAACAAACCAATTCTTCAAAAGCTGTTTCACCGAACAGCTTCTCCAAATTCATTTTTCGAAGCTTGTATGCATTAGGATCTAAACTCATAGATGTAATGCAACGGAATACATATCCGTGTTCTTCGTGTAATCGTTTAACGTAATACATAGCGTCACGTAGTGCTGGGAGAAATCCCATAGCTGCGCTTTCATTGAATATCTTTACGTGCTTAACTGCTTCATTACGAGAAATACCAAAACGTTTTGCAATATCATATTGATGATTGCCATTTTCAATCTGTGTATATCCACGCTGTTCTAGCCAACAACAGAAAGCGTATTCCCAGTTCATAATAACGCCATCGCAGTCTGTAAGGATTACTTTGTCGTTGTATTTGATATTTTGCATTAAATGCCTCATTCTTGTATTACTTAATTATGTTATTAGTATACAATAGAATTAGGCACTTGTCAACCTTTAATCTGCAAAAACAGTATCCGACCCAGTTTCAGCAATAGTTGGTACAAATCCCGAATGTCCAGCAGTGGCATCACCCTGTCTATGTACCGGTTTACTGTCAACATAGACTGTCCCCGAAACTTCTTTAGCCGGGTCGCCACAATAGGTCTTGTCGCCGAGTCTTACTACTGGTTTCTCGTTAATAAACACAGTAGCCGATCCTTCTCTATATGCAGTTTTATGGAATGGTGTAGATTCTTTGTTGTCATTATGACCAGCGTGACTATCTAAATCTACTCTAACTATTCCTGTCATTATATTTTTACCTCTATTAAATCAATTTCTATTGTATTCTTATCTTCTATTGCTTTGCCTATTATAGCACCACCTATGTAGTTATCAACTGCTACGCCGACTCCCGGAGTATTACTGGCTACAATAAAGTCTCCTTTGCGCACAATACCTTCTACTTTAACAGGCACTCGTCCTTTAAGTGCAACAGGTTGACCTTCTGTTTCGTTGTTCATTATAAACGCAGGGTCTGTAGATATAACACCAGCGACTTGTGTAGTAGCATATTCATTAGAGATAGTAAGTTCTTTATCTCCACCAAACATAACAATAGTGCCTACTTCATAATCTTGATCAGTAACATAAATTTCTGCTAAGTCAGCGTAGGTTGCTTCAAATCTTGAACTGGCTCCTAAACTCCATCTACCTGTAATAGTACCTGTAGTTGTTCCTGCTCCAGTGCTTATAGCTCTAGTTGTAAGTGTACTAGTTCCTGTCATTGCAAGTGCCCCGGTTACTCGAGCATCTCCGCTTACATCTAAGTCGTATGTTGCTCCGGGTGTTGTTGTGTCTGATTCTCCATAGCCAATTCGTACACTGTGAGCAACTGTTAATTTGCCGTTTGTTGTAAGTGCCATTGCACCCTGAGCGTTAGTATGACCATTATCACCCCACCAAAATCCTCTAGTACTAGTGTTATTCATTTGGAACGACATTACATACTCGTTGCCGATGCCGCCGAAGGTATATGCATTTCCCATACCAATGCCATAGGTTGTATCGTTGTTACCCCACATTGAATACTTGGTTCTATTGTTGCCGGTATTGACATGGACTTGTCCGCCTACTGCATACAAGTCGCCGCCTACTTGAAAGTCGCCTGAACTACTGCTGTGATTGTGACTATCGTTTGCAATCGCAACAGTAAGTGTAGCATCGCCTAAGTTAGTAAAAGTAGCAGTACCAGTTGCATCACCTGCAAGTGTTAGTGTTGGGTCTAGAGCTGCAATAGCTGTTACCGAAGCTGCTGTTGCATAATACGTGCCTTCTTGTCCGTCTAGTAAATCTGCATCTAGCCCAGAACCTGTACCATCTGAAGTACTAGTCCATATCTCTCTCCAACCAGGTGCATATGTTGACCCTTGGTCATTGTAAACAAACATCTTGCCAGCTGATCCACCTGTGTTTGGAGCAATAGCAAGAGCTGTAAAGTTTCCTTGTGTGTTATCAGTTGCGTTATCTGTCCAGGTTAACCAAGAAGTGCCTGCCATTTCTGTAAATCTGCCAGCGTCTGATAAGTTTCCGTTGCCTGCATAACTCCACGATGTTTTAAATGCTGACACATTACTATCAAACACGTCGCGGGTTAACAGTTCTGTTTTAAGAGCAGCGGTAGTAGTTGATGTTAGCGCACCAGTGCCTCGCCAGTTAAAATTGTTTTTCTCTGTGTAGACATCAGGTATTGTAACACTTAGAGTAGCATCACCTAGATTAGTAAAGGTTGCTGTGCCTGATACATCACCGGATAATGTTAATGTAGGATCAAGTGCAGCCACAGTAGCTAGATTAGTAGTAACTGTAGATAAGTTAGACGCAACTGTTGCAACACTAGAAGTAGATGCTATATCAAAATACGTTGTCCCGTCATTAGTAAATGTCCAAGTGTCTGATGTTTCATTCCAAAGTAATTTTACATTAGTCCCAGTGCCCCGTTCTACTTCAACTCCAGCATCTAAAACAGTTACAGCAGGATCACCAGCAAATCCTGTATTAAGTACAATTGTATTATCTTCAATTGATAGGTCAGATATAAGATCTCCGCCGATAGTTAAGTTGCCTGCTATATCCATGTTGCCGTTGACGTCAACATCATTATGCACAAACAGGTTACCAGTAGCACCACTAGCTTCAAACATTACATCAGGCGAAGCATCGTTGTTGTATATTCTAAGTATACCGCCTTTTCTAATAAGCGTAGTTCCGCTTTCTCCGTTTACTGTAAATACCGATATTGGGCTAGGCGAACTATTATCATATATGTTAATATTGCTTGCATTATTTAATCTAAGATTGCCTTCTTGTATAGTATTGCCAGTTGCTCCGTCTATTGAAAACACTGCTGCATTTGCAACATTTTTCATAGTTAAGTCACCAGCTGCATTAATTGTTAACGAGTTACTATCTAACGCATTAGCAAATACTGATGATATTCTAAGAGTACTACTACCAATGTTGTGAGCATTATTTGTTAGAGGCACTATATTGCTGTTAAGGCTTGCTACTATTGTAAGGGTGTCTTCTGCATTTGTGCCAAGTGTAGTATTAGTTTCTACTGTTAAATTTCCACTAATAAGCTGATTAGTTAATTCTGATTCAGTGGTACTTAACGACCCTGTTATATTTAAATTACCAATTACAGTTACATCACCTAATGCTGCACCAGTAAGTCCTGGTTGTAGAGTAATGACACCACTTGCTGCTGTACCTGTTCCTCTAATTATGTTTCCGTTAATTGTAACTGTGTTAGAATCAATTACAACATTGTCAACAGTAATATCAGTTGCAGTAAGTGTCTGCGCATTAGCAGTTGAAGTAAAATTAATTGATCCTGTACCGTCAGCTGCAAGGTTAATATTTTGATCAGGTGCTGACGTACTAATAGTAATTCCGTCATCTTCGTCTGAAATTACTTTTTTGTTGTTAATGTATAATGATCCAGGGCCTAAGTACAAATCAGCCCATGGATGGGTTTCTGAACCTAGCGACCAAGTATCGGCTATAGTAGGAATAATATTACCGCTTGTATATAAGTCTCCGTCTAAATTCAATTCTCCAGTAAAGTTTGCAGTACCTGTAACATTAAGTGCAGTAGTAGAATCTGAACTAACAATAGTTAACGTATTTCCATCGAAGGTTAGCTCTGCATAGTCTAGTAGTTCACCACCTGCTCCAGACACTACTATTCTGTTATTTGTTAAGTCTTCAACTTGTAGCGTTGCAATAGTTGCACTAGTATTAACATCTAATGTAGATGCAGTTACATTAGTAGAAATAACATTAGTAGTATTGACTACTCCTGCACTTAATATATCATTACTGTTTAAATCTAGGTCGCCTTCCATTGCCTGACTACCATCAAGCATTAATGTACCAACGCCTAATCGAGTTGCTCCTACAGTTATTCCAGCTGTATCTTGCCCTAATCTCTTGTTAATGTAATTTACAACTGATTGCTCAGTTGGCACTGCTTCGTCACTAATTCCAGTCATATCAGAATCAGCACTAAACTCGTTAATAGTAACGCCTCGGCTAAATCCAAGACCATCTAAATTACTTAATGCAATCGCTGCATTAAACGATATACTTCCGTCGCCTTGGTTAACACGGAAATAGTCACCAACTCTAAAGTTACCGTCTTGGTCATTTGTTGTAAAGAATACTCGCCCAGGTGGCCCTTCAACAACTTCTTGATTTTGCACTTTATCTCTTGTAGGCGGTCCGTATAGTTCTCTTGGGTAGTTACTATCTTCGTATGCACCTGTACCAACATCAAGCATGTCATGGTTGCCAGCTTTAACAACAGAGAAGTCAGTAAATATTTTTCCTGTTTCGCCCGGAGCCGGACTTAATCTTATACTTTGCAAATCTGTAAGATTACTAGTTAATACTTTATCTAACGTAATAGTTCTAGTGCTACTGTTATATGCCGTTACCTTATAAACAGTTCCGTCGTATGCAATTCTTCTGTTTAGTATGTCTGCTTCGGTGTAATTTATACTGTTAATTACAAATTGATTTACGCCTAGACTAACACTACCTGATATTACAATGCTAATATGGTTAAGAGTTGGAATTGTTCTTATTTTAAATCTATTGTCAAACCCTTCGTTAGGACTAATGTCAATAATTCTATAGCCAGTTTCTGAATCGTTGTCGTATATTAATGCAGCACCTAGCAGTAATTGACTAATATCTTGATCTGTATCTACTTCATATTCTTGCAACAGTCTTATATTAATATTTGCATCATTAGGAATATTAGCTAGAAGTCCTTGTGCAGATCCTCTAATGTTTAATGCATTGTTTTGGAAGTTGCCAATCTCGTATCTTACAACTCCAGTTGCTCCACCATGGTCAACTTCTGCTACCATTACATTAAAGAGCTGCGGTGTTGATCCAGTAATATCAACTGCATCCTTAATTACAATTTGTAAATCACCTAGCACGTTGTCGCCTACAATAGCACTGTCTGCTTTAGCTACGAATGCAGTCTCACTTACTGTAGTAGCCGTAACTGGCACTTCGTACGGATTGCGTCCTTCGGCACCTAGACCATATATACCATTTGAACTCGAACCGTTAAGCGATCTAATTTCTGATCCACTTTCTGCTTTATAAGTGTAACCACAATAGTATGTGAATATACTAACAAGTTCACAACGAGCATTGTTTCGTGCAAGTACACCGTACCCTAAGTTACCAAACATTGTCCAGTCAGTAGCAACAAACGATTTGTTACCTGCGGTAATCATTGTAGCATTTTTATCTGCTACTTCATACGGTAACGGAGTTGAATCATTAATGTTAATTTTATACTTGGGCAATGCTCCAGGGCCAGCACTTTCTCCGCCGTCACCAATCATGTCAATTATTATATTGTACGAAGCATCTGCTTTTTCTTTAATAGTACTGCTTACTACTATACTGTTAGTAGTCTGTGAAGTAACTGCCTGATATGGACTACTAGGATATCCAGTGTTTGATTCACTGTTTAATAATACTTGTGCGACTAAGCTCCTAGCATATTCGTTTGCTGCAAGCGTTTCAGTACGCTGTTCGTTTTGTACTACTTCAGTATTGCCTACTGCACTTAGTCCTCTATAGTATGCTCGGCCTGCTTCTTCAGTTCGTACGTATCCACCAAATAGGTCATTACTAATAGCACTTATAATGTACCCTGCATCCCGTTTACATATAGCTGTTTGGTAAGTTAAGGAAGGGTAAGTTGTGGCAATAAATGCAATTACTTCATCTTGTATCCAAGCTTTGTTTGATTCTAATAGATCGTGTGCTGCCTTAATACTTGTAAAATTACTAATACAGTTTGTTATTATTGCAAACAGATCAGTTACTTTTGTATCAATTGTAAGTCCGGATTGATAACTGCTGTCTTGCACTTGTGTAATTGTATTTTGGTAAACTTTAACAGGATTACTATTTTCAACAACACTTATAGCAAGATCTCTTGCATAATTAATTGCGTCAACTGTTTCTGCTTCTTGGTCCGCAATAACTGTACTGCCAGTTTCAAAATAAGTTTTAGCTGCCTTTACAGTTTCAACTTCGCCACTGTATATTAAATCATGTCGCATCGCATCAATAATAAGTCCTACGTCCCTACGACAAGTAGCTTCGTCATATTTAAAACTTGCATACGTTGTATTGATATAAGCAATACTGTCATTAATAATAGATGTAGTATCAGTAACTAGTTGTGTTCTAGCATCAATGACATTTTGTAATTCTTCTTTGTACAACGGAGGACGATTATTATACAATGTAGTTAAGTCAGGATATTCTACAATTGGAGAATAATTTGTACCGTTCTCGACTATTTCAGTAATAGTTGTAATAAGAGAACTAGCCTTTTGTATTAGTGCTGCATTAGGAGGAGTAATAACTTCAACTAACACTTGTGGTTCATTTAGTTGAAACTTATCTAGCCAGCTAATATTATTATCGTTAGTTAAAATCTTAGTTACAATAGATGATAAAAATGTGTATGCTGCTGCGTGTTGTGTTTGTTGTGTAGGAATTTGACTTACTGTGCCTAGCCAATACGATCTAGCAATTTCAATCGTTGCATAGTTACCGTTGTATAATAAATCAAAAATTAATCCGTTAATTAATAATTCTGTATCTCGGTTACACTTTTCTTGATCATATACATAATTTAATCCAAACGGTGCAACATTATTTACTACTTGATAATTAATCCAAGCAATTAATTCTTGTTTAATAAAGTTCATATTAGCAAGTAAAATAGCCTTAGCTGCATCCTTTTCATCATCATATACTGTGGTAGGCCAATATAATGTAGGTAGAGTACGATCGCTAATAGTAGTAAGTATATTATTAAAAAGTTCAACGTTTTTTTCTTGTGTAGGCGTATGGCCTGCTAAACTTGTGTTAGCTAATCCTTTTGCAGAGTTAATGCCGCCACGGGTTTGTTCATTTTGATCTGATAACACATATGCACTATTAGGTCTAAGATATGCGTTTGAAGTAAAGTAAGTTAAGAAATTTGTTCCAAGTACATTATCATATCCTACATTTCTTAAAATAATATTTAGGTCGCGCCTACACTTGCTTTCATTATACTTAAACAGATAAGTGTCGTTCACATACTGTATTGTTTCTTCTTGTATAAAAGCTCTGTTTAGTCTTAGTAACTCTGCTCCGTCTTCTTCGCCAGTGCCGTCAGCTTCTGCACTATCAGCTTGGTATCTAGTGCCACCAATATAAAATGCTGTAGGCATTGCCGGCTTGCGCCAAAACCCACTAGCAACCATTGCTCCACCGGATTCAACAGCATCGATATTAAAATCTTGGTTACCTGTAAATCCGTCTGCAAACATGCCTCCGTGAAATCCAACTTCGTATGGCGAAGTTGCAAAAGAACTTTTTGGAAAACAAACGCCTGTGTGTGGATAAGGTGACTTAGTTAAAATCTGACCTTCTGGGTCAAGAACAAAACCAAAACTGTTATGTAAGTCTGTGCCAAAGTCGTGAAACCAATTTGTATCATTACATAAAAAGATATCAATATCAGTGTTGTCTTTTGGTGTACTAAATTCGTCTCTTGGATCTGTTAGATAATGGAACCCAAAATACCCGTTAGGGAAGGCAGTAGTTTCGCGCCAGAAGCGCACCTTAGTCCACGGAGACTGACTGACAACACCTGCTTTAGGACGAATTGTTGTACGCCGTTGACCACTACCGAATATACTTGTGTTAGCCGGCACTCGTATTGGCAAGTGTTCTTCATATATTCCGCTTGCTACTTTTACAAGAACTTGTATTTTGCGGTATGGCTGTTCTTCATTAACAAATGGTTCAGTTTCAGGGTTTGCATTGACTATGTCTTCTGCTTCACGCATCGCTACGTTAAGAGTTTTAAATGCAGTTCCCCAACTGCGTCCACGTTGTGCTCCGTATCTTCTAGTATCAGTACCGTCTAAACTTACATGCAACTCAATTACATTACCGCTGATAACATTTTTATCAAGATAGTACCATTCGTCGCCGTCACTAAATTCAAGTGTTTTATCAGTAGTATTAAATCTTAATGCACCTTGAGTAGGTAGCGGTCTATCCTTGTCTGTACCACCTGGAAGTCGTAAACTTCGAGCTAACCCATCATCGCCTACTATTACTGCAACGTTGTCGCCTACATTTAATGTACCTGTACTGTCTACAACAATAGTGTTGTCAAATACAGTACGTCCTCCGTATGTTTCTGCGTCACCTACAAATACTTGTTTTAATTCAGTATCGTATATGATCTCACCTATAAGTGGAACAAACTCTAATCGCTCGGCTGTAGTGCCGCGACGTAGAAGTATACTACCTAATTCTGCCATACTTTAACTCCCTTGGATTGGACCGAAAGGCCCGTAGTTAGGATCAGGAATGTATGTGGCAGTGCCTTGCTTAGGTAGAAGACCGGCGTTTTGGTATGGTTGTGATTGTGTAAACGAGCCGCCTTCTATCATAGAAAAACTAGTATCATTTTCATAAACTAGTGTGCCGCCGTCTACAGCAGCTCTATTGAATAAATTGTTCTTGTCAAACGGTGCGCCGCGAAATATTGTCATAATACATTCCTCTTGTGAATGTATTTATCGACGCACTGTCCGGAGTGTTAAACTAACTGTATTCCGCTAGTTTGTGAAGTGTATTGCTTGCCAATTTCTACTTCAGTTTTAGCAACACAACTTACTGCATGCGCCTGTAATACAAACTTTTGTTCAGGTGATACGCCAAACATAAAAGGTGCTAATGCTAGGCCCTGCTCTTGTATAATAAGAACCATCGGCTTACGTAAAGTAAAGCTTTTGGCATCTTCTGTATCAAGACGTGCTACAAGTTCTTCGCCTGAGTTTAATTTAAAAGAGACCGTGTCTCCGACTTTATAGGGTGCTTCAATTAACATTATAGTGAGTATCCTGTTCCGTTATAGTTAGTTTCTTCTAAGTAAGTGCCTAGCTTATCGTAGCCACCAATTTTTGTTCCGTGTACTGTAATTTGTGGGAAGGTACGTGCTCCTGGGAACTTTTCAAGTACCTCGTCACGGGTAAAGTCTGTGCCAAGTTGAAAGTACTTAAACGGTAACTTTCTTGTTTCGCACAACGCCTTTGCCATATCACAAAAAGGACAGGCTGGCTTTCCGTAAATTTCAATCATAAACTGAATCCTTTAAAAGTGTCGGTTGATACATCTTGTTTAGTGCCGCCACTAACATATGATGTAATTTCTGTTTCTTGTGGTGCTACTTGTACATCTGCACCCGAAATCCACTTAGCAGTCCACGGTAAAGGATTAGCTTGCGAAGTAGTGTATGGGCTTTTTAGATTTACATTAGTCATTCGACGTGTGCAAATCCATTCAATGTATCCAC
>Ga0307488_10000730_pt1 | contig 27247 bp, 33 predicted proteins | sample SB02metaG_FD_202248 | JGI IMG/M metagenome (GOLD analysis project Ga0307488, IMG submission 202248) | Sea-ice brine microbial communities from Beaufort Sea near Barrow, Alaska, United States - SB 0.2 | ecosystem: Environmental > Aquatic > Marine > Coastal | place: USA: Alaska | collected...
AGTTCAACCAATATATAAATAATTGGGATACATCATCAGTAATTAATATGTTAGGTATGTTTTCTGGTGCGTTCTCGTTTAATCAACCTTTGAATAATTGGGATACATCATCTGTCACTAATATGGACAGTATATTTTATAATGCGTACTGGTTTAACCAATGTTTGAATAATTGGGATACATCATCAGTAATTGATATGAGATTTCTATTTAAGAATAGTAATATGACAGCTTTACCAAGTTGGTATAATAAATAGATTAATATATATTTATCATATTTATTTTTATTTGTTATAAAAAAAATTAATACATATTTTTTTTTTATTTTATAATGTAATAGTTTGTAATATAATAAAATTGATTGTTATAAATATATTTTTAACAAGCACTATGACTTTCTCAAATGAAGATATGGAATATTTGCTATTGAATTGTCTATATAAATTTTATTATAATCCTGAATCATCGAAAGAAATTTCTAAAATATATCAAGTCTGTAAAATGTTTAAAAATAGTATTGATGATAATAGAAAGTATTTAAAATCGTTATATTATATACCTGAAACTAACCAAGAATTACAAACTGCGGTTAATGAATGGTGTAATGATAGAGCAGAATCATTGAAAAAACATGGTCATATATCATTGTGGTTAACAGGGAAGATAACAGATATGAGTAAATTATTTTACTTTAAAGTAAAATTTAATGATTGTATAGGAGATTGGGATACATCATCTGTCACTAATATGGAAGGTATGTTTGAGAATGCGGAATCGTTTAATCAATCATTAAATGATTGGGATACATCATCAGTCACTAATATGGAAAGTATGTTTTGTTCTGCGAAATCGTTTAATCAATGTTTGAATGATTGGGATACATCATCAGTCACTTATATGAAATTAATGTTTTGTTTTGCAAGAGAGTTCAACCAATATATAAATAATTGGGATACATCATCAGTCACTAATATGTACCGTATGTTTAATAAAGCGGAATTGTTTAACCAATGTTTGAATAATTGGGATACATCATCAGTCACTAATATGGAAGGTATGTTTTTTGGTGTGGAATCGTTTAACCAACCGATCGAAAAATGGGATACATCATCTGTCACTATTATGAATGCTATGTTTCATTGTGCGAAATCGTTTAACCAACCTTTAAATAATTGGAATACATCATCTGTAATTTATATGAGTGGCATGTTTAATACTGCGATCTCGTTTAACCAACCTTTGAATAATTGGGATACATCATCTGTCACTATTATGAGTGGCATGTTTTATACTGCGGAATCGTTTAACCAATGTTTGAATAATTGGGATACATCATCAGTAATTTGTATGAGAATTCTATGTAAGAATAGTAATATGACAGCTTTACCAAGTTGGTTACCAAGTTGGTATAATAAATAGATTAATATATATTTATCATATTTATTTTTATTTGTTATAAAAAAATTAATACATATTTTTTTTTTATTTTATAATGTAATAGTTTGTAATATAATAAAATTGATTGTTATAAATATATGTTTAACAAGCACTATGACTTTCTCATATGAAGATATGGAATATTTGCTATTGAATTGTCTATATAAATTTTATTATAATCCGGAATCATCGAAAGAAATTTCTAAAATATATCAAGTCTGTAAAATGTTTAAAAATAGTATTGATGATAATAGAAAGTATTTAAAATCGTTATATTATATACCTGAAACTAACCAAGAATTAAAAACTGCGGTTAATGAATGGTGTAATTATAGAGTTAAAGCATTGGTAAAATATGGTCATATATCATTGTGGCTAACAGGGAATATAACAGATATGAGTAAATTATTTAACTTTAAAGTAAACTTTAATGATTGTATAGGAGATTGGGATATATCCAAAGTCAGTGATATGGAATGTATGTTTTCTCATGCGAAAGCGTTTAATCAATGTTTGAATAATTGGAATACATCATCTGTCACTAATATGGGCAGTATGTTTTATAATGCGAAATCGTTTAACCAACTGATAGAAAAATGGAATACATCATCAGTAATTACAATGGGAGGTATGTTTGGTGGTGCGAGTTCGTTTAACCAACCGATAAAAAAATGGGATACATCACCAGTAAGTAATATGGAATTTATGTTTTGTGATGCGGAAGCGTTTAATCAATGTTTGAATAATTGGAATACATCATCAGTTACTAATATGAGTTTTATGTTTAATAATGCGACATCGTTTAATCAATGTTTGAATAATTGGAATACATCATCTGTCACTAATATGGAATTAATGTTTAATACTGCTACATCGTTTAACCAATGTTTGAATAATTGGAATACATCATCAGTCACTAATATGGCAAAGATGTTTAATTATGCGTTATCGTTTAACCAAGGTTTGAATAATTGGAATACATCATCAGTAATTTATATGAGAGGTATGTTTTGTGAAGCGCAATCGTTTAACCAATCGATAGAAAAATGGAATACATCATCTGTAATTTGTATGGACAGTATGTTTGGTGGTGCGAGTTCGTTTAACCAACCGATAGAAAAATGGAATACATCATCAGTAATTTATATGGACAGTATGTTTGGTGGTGCGAGATCGTTTAACCAATGTTTGAATGATTGGGATACATCATCAGTTACTGATATGAACAGTATGTTTAAGAATGCGACATCGTTTAACCAATATATCGAAGATTGGGATACATCATCTGTCACGAATATGGAATGTATGTTTCAGAATGCGGAATCGTTTAACCAACCTTTGAATGATTGGGATACATCATCAGTTATTGATATGAGTTTTATGTTTTCTGATGCGACAGCGTTTAACCAAGGTTTGAATAATTGGAATACATCATCAGTAATTTATATGCATAGTATGTTTTGTGAAACGCAATCGTTTAACCAACCGATAGAAAAATGGAATACATCATCTGTAATTTCTATGGACAGTATGTTTGGTGGTGCGAGTTCGTTTAACCAACCGATAGAAAAATGGAATACATCATCAGTAATTGATATGGACAGTATGTTTGGTGGTGCGAGATCGTTTAACCAATGTTTGAATGATTGGGATACATCATCAGTTACTGATATGAACAGTATGTTTAAGAATAGTAATCTGGAATTTTTACCAAGTTGGTATAATAAATAGATTAATATATATTTATCATATTTATTTTTATTTGTTATAAAAAAACTTAATACATATTTTTTATTTTATAATGTAATATTTGTAATGTAATACATAAAACAAAATTGATTGTTATAAATATATTTTTTACAAGCACTATGACTTTCTCAGATGAAAAGATTATATATGTTGTATTTAATTATCTATATAAATTTTATTATAATCCTGGATCATCAAAAGAAATTTCTAAAATATATCAAGTCTGTAAAATGTTTAAAAATAGTATTGATGATAATAGAAAATATTTAAAATCGTTATATTATATACCTGAAACTAACCAAGAATTAAAAACTGCAGTGGATGGATGGTGTGATAATCGATCAGAAGCATTGAGAAAACATGGTCATATATCATTGTGGCTAACAGGGAATATAACAGATATGAGTGATTTATTTAATGATAAAATACACTTTAATGATTGTATAAAAGATTGGAATACATCATCTGTCACTAATATGAGATATATGTTTACTAATGCGAAATCGTTTAATCAATGTTTAAATAATTGGGATACATCATCCGTCACTGATATGGAAGGTATGTTTTGTTGTGCGGAATCGTTTAACCAATGTTTGAATGATTGGGATATATCATCAGTAATTTCTATGCAACGTATGTTTCAGCATGCGGAATCGTTTAATCAACCTTTAAATAATTGGAATACATCCTCTGTCACTAATATGGGAGGTATGTTTGGTGGTGCGAGTTCGTTTAACCAACCTGTGAATGACTGGGATACATCATCAGTCACTAATATGAGGGGTATGTTTTTTGGTGCGGAAGCGTTTAATCAATGTTTGAATAATTGGGATACATCATCAGTCACTAAAATGGAAAGTATGTTTCATAATGCGAAATTGTTTAACCAACCTTTGAATAATTGGAATACATCATCCGTCATTGATATGAGTTGTATGTTTTGTTGTGCAGAATCGTTTAACCAACATTTGAATGATTGGGATACATCATCTGTCACTAATATGGGATATATGTTTGATAATGCGTTATCGTTTAACCAATGTTTGAATAATTGGGATACATCATCTGTAATTTCTATGTACGGTATGTTTCGTTTTGCGAACTCGTTTAACCAATATATCGGAAATTGGGATACATCATCAGTTGATAATATGGAAAGTATGTTTAATTATGCGAATTCGTTTAACCAACCTTTAAATAATTGGAATACATCATCAGTTACTCATATGCCATTTATGTTTTATGATGCGAAATCGTTTAATCAACCTTTGAATAATTGGGATACATCATCTGTCACTGATATGAGAGGTATGTTTTCTCACGCGCACTCGTTTAACCAATGTTTGAATAATTGGGATACATCATCAGTCACTACAATGGGTGGTATATATTGATTCTGCGTTCTCGTTTAATCAACCATTAAATAATTGGGATACATCATCTGTCACTGATATGAGAGATATGTTTAATAATAGTAATCTGGAAATTTTACCAATATGGTATACAAATTAATTTAAGTATAATTTTTTTAAGCATGCGATATATTTAAAGTATTATTCTTATATTAAAAATTAATTGCTATATATTATTTAGTTGTGTATGTACCATTTTTAAGTAAATGTATAAACTTTGTTACTTTTTTTTTGTTGAGTGTTTAATTTTGAATAATCCATTTTTTATATTTTTTTACAAAATTCATATTAAATATTATTCTTTGCAAAATTATTAATTATATACGATATTATTAAATTTATATTATTTTTTTTAACCTTCACCAGTTAATGGAGCTAATGCTAATTTAATATTACCTAAATTTGCAATAGAATATTTTAATATTAATGGAAAATCATTTTTTAAATATAATTCAACACTTGCGCTTAAATTTGTAGCTTTTGTAAATAATATTAAATACTTTAATAAATATCGTCCTTGAATAATTTCTTCTGAATCATTACTTTGAATATATGTCATTCCTGCGGATGGATTTTCTCCAATTACTGTTTGTTGATTGCACCAATCTCCAGATAAATTAAATGTTAATTGATTGTTAAATGATACAATTTCTATAATGTCACAAATATTATGCGAATCTCTTAATATTTTCTGAAAATCGTGTGAAGGCATAGTAATAATAGAATTAAATGTTAAATTCGGCATATCCAACCCTTGATCATCTACATCAATTAAATTTAAATTATATCGTGTATAACTATTCTTCTCACCATTTTCTATAAATATTCCTAATTGACTAATATTATCTTTCGCTATATATAATGTTAATGTATCATTATTATTCATAGTTTTAATTAATCTAAATAAATTTAATGTATTAATTCCAATTACTCGTGGACTTTCACAATGATATTTTTCAAATTTATCTGCTTCTAACTTTAAAAATACTAACACTGTTCTACTACTATCTATCGATTTTACTGTTATTCCTGATTCATCAAATTCTAAATTTATATCTGTTAAGATTTCTTTCAATGCCTCCATCAATATCTTAAATGCAATTGACTGCACTGTTTTCAAATATATAAAATTTGATTCCATAATAAATATATATATATTACTTATTAATCAATCCTTAAATAATATATTTATGTTATTATTATATTTATATGGTATTAAAATACATGATAAGTATTCTTATATTTATATATTTTTTATAATTAGTTTATTCATATATAATCTATATATTAATCATAATTTAAATATTATATATAAATCTATTCAATTTATATCTCAATATTTTTGTGCGATATATTATTTGTCAAATAAATATATTTATGACACATTTTTAAATTACAAAAATATTCAGATATATATTTATATATGTTCTAGTGTATTTCTATGTTTATCTATTATCTATTCTGCGATTGAAATATATTATACAAATATTTATGAGAATTCTATACATAATATAATATTAAATATATTATTTAATATTTATGGTATTAATATATTATTATTAAATTTTCTAATTTTTTATATATCTTTCATAAAAATTCTAATAGATTTAAACACCATTTATAACAATATTTTAAATAATCAACTGAATAATTGTATCGGTACTATAATTGATATTAAATTTGTTATCGGTTCGACAATTACTAATATAGAATATGTTTTTAATCTATTCACATTTAATGGTATTTTAATACTTTCGATTAATTCAATACATTATGATGAGAATAATAATAAAAATTACTATTACTATTGTATCACATTTCAATGTATATTACAATTAATTGGACATAGTATATTATTATTAATCAGTCATTATCGAAAACAGATATATAATTTAATACATAGTAAGATATTTATTCAGAAATTTATTAATAAATTAAATAGGGAAACTTTCACACAAGTTTTTAATAGATCTATAGAAGAACAAGAATATACTAATGAAATATTATTAAATTCAATTGAAGATAATTTCAAATCGATCGAATGGCTAATTTATAATGAAATACTTGAAAAAAATTGGATTGAATTATCTTTCATGGGGTTCAATATACATAATTTAGAATTTGTTAAAAAAATGTTATTAATGATTTCTATAACATATTACATTTTTAATTATATACTTTGATGTTATAATACACGATGTAAAATAAAATATATTATTTATAAATAATATATTTACATTCCTGAAATGTCAATCCATCCGAGAGCACTCACTGATATCGGACAAACGGCTGACATGATCTCAGCTCTCCAAAAAACGAAGGACGAGCTCTACAATTATGAGGAGAATTCTGAGGATAAGGAGCTATTTGAGTTGATTTGGAATGATCATTGTTATTCTAATCCAGACGTAGAGGAAAACCTACAAGAGTTCAACTCAATATTCATTGTATTTATCTGTGTATTGGAGTCTCGGAATCTGTCGTGTTACGGCAGATTTATTTGCCCCGGCGAATTCATTACAGCAATGAACTCGTTAGACCGAAATGACATCGATCTGCACCCCATTAGCAAGAAGATGGCGCAGATATTTCCTGAGGAAGATGAAACGGACGAGGAAGATGAATCGGAAGTTGAATCGGACGTTGAATTTGGCGATAGGTATTGGAGTTTTTCGGAAAATTGCTGGAGAAAGGACGAGGAAGAGGAAGAGGAAGATGACGAGCAATAAATTGTTTAGTGTATCTACCTAGTTTCTGTCAAGCCGGAACGAAAATTACATACGAATGTGTATGTATAGACATAAAAATAATACAATTGTGTCGTGCCCAAGCGCGATCAACATACAAATGTCTTTTTTATATAATTTATTTTTTACGAATAAAAACAAAAATTGATTTATAATTTATTTATATTTATTGCTACGATGAGTAAAATAATCAGCCAACATCGTACTCCATCATATTGTATAAATCAAATTAATAAATGTATTGGTTTGTTACAAGCAATTGGTGTATATAATGATCCATTATTATATCAATTATTATCTTTGTTGCAAAAACAATATTCTTGTGATTGGATTGATACTATGTTAGATGAGATTGCAATATTATATATATCACAGAATAATATTCATGCAAGTTCAATTGAATCTAAATTATATTGTATTATAACTTGGCTTAGAACTGAATATATAACACTATCATAGGTTATGACATTATATTATTATTTTTTTTCACTTAGTTAAATTTCAATACACATCTAATATAAAAAATGATAGTTATATATATATATATATATATAATCATTGTGCATTAATATCAAGTTGATTCTTCTACAATGGTCAATTCAGTTTTATACATACCGAACAAGGAAGAAGAAGATTACAAGGAAGATGCAGATGACGAAGAAGATTACAAGGAAGATGAAGATGACGAAGAGGAAGATTACGAAGAAGATTACAAGGCAGAGGAAGATTACGAAGATGAAGATGAAGATGACGAAGAATATTACAAGGAAGAGGAAGATTACGAAGAAGATGGATTACAGGAATATAATGATTGTATAACACCAGATTACTGTATTATATGTAATAAGCATTTTCTTCAGTGTAATTGCGATAAATGTCCTAATTGCACATATGATAATTATATATGTGATCCGTCTAATATTGAAAAACCTCAACAATTGAGCCAGACAGAACAGTTGGCTATCCTTGCTATATTCATTGGTGAGTATAAAAACCAATGGGAACAATGGTTAACTAACCCTTATTATTTAATAATATGTAACAAATATATGAACTGTTCCGTTGAAGAAGTGTACAATCTATCTCATTCAATTATTTCTACAACTGTTCCAGGGTCTAGTCTAGAAGTACTTGCTGGAGTGATTACGTTGTTTGAGAGGAATAATCTATTTAGTTGGGGAATTTCTCCAATTGATTTAGCCACATATATGTTGAGACATCAGTTGTGGACATTGGTTGATTGGGAATCTTGGTTTGAGGAAGTTTCTGTAGAGGATTGGAAGAACTTTTCCATTGACATTCTCATGTTGTTTGAGTTGAGGTCTCTAATAACTCCATATTAAAATATAAATATTACTACGTTGTGGTACGGTGTGAACATATTGAATAATAATACTTTATAATTATATTTTTTTTTTCAATAATTTTTAATACATTACTTATACAAAAATTGATTATTACAATAATATAGTTTTATCAACCACAATTATGTTTTCTATGGAAACATATTCTATTCGATGGATACAGTTGATATTGTGTATACAATGTAAGTTACAGACATATAATTTAGTGAAGTGCAAATGTAGTAATATATCTAATGCAATTACATTATATTTTGGATGCAATGTTATTAACTTAATTACTAGGAGAATGCATCGAAGTATGAATTATCCGGTGTGTACCAAGAAGGTATTGGGTTTTTCAGATAATGATGATAATATAAATAAATCATATGATATATGTAAAAAGAATTGTTGCAGTATCCAATAATATTTTTTGTATTATAAAATTGATTATTAAATTAATTATAATTATATATAGCATGGTAGAACATACATCATCGTATTATATTGTTATAATTAATAAATGTATTGTTGGTTTGTCCATACATGGTATAAATTATAATCCAGATATATTTGATACTCCATGTATATTTGATGTATTAACAAAAATACGAGATAAATATAATAGTGATTGTGATTATTCTACTATTCGTCCAATGCTTATACAGATTGTAACTTTATATATAACAAATAATCAATACGATTTACTTGCAATAATAAATAACTTTGAAAGTATAATTAAGTGGATTACAAATGATGAGAGAACATAATAATATATAATATTATTTTGTATTAATAAATTGTTCTTAATTTTTTAATTCAAATTTTATTTTCTGGATAGTATTACATATGGACGATATAAAATATTGTTCTGATTCTTATTGGGATGATAGATATAGTAAAACGACACAAAGTTATGATTGGTATATAAGTCCTAGTATTTTAATTAAATTATTTGATAATATTATAGATATAAACCATAAAATACTTCATATTGGTTGCGGGAATTCATTATTAAGCGAAGAATTATATAATATTGGTTATAATAATAATAATATATATAATTTAGATATATCACGAACTATAATACATAAACAATCTGAAAAATATATTGATTATAAAATGAAATGGATATGTCAAAATATTGTAGAATCATCAAATTTAAAAAAAAATGTATTTGATATAATAATTGATAAAGCTACATTAGATTCAATTGCGTGTAATAATTATAAATTAGTATCAAAAGCATTTAAATGTATTATTAAAATTCTTAAAGTAGGAGGAATTTTTATATTAGTTTCAATAAATCAAGATATTCTAAATAATTGTGAAATAGATTTAATAGATATAGTTGATGTAAAAAATACTATACATAAATCTAAATATATATATATATATATATTACAAAAAAAATAATAATTAATTTTTAAATCTGTAATTATATTATAATTATATTATAATATGTTGTACTATAATATAATAATTGAAAAAAAATATATAAGTTATTTTTTTGTAATATATATATATATATTGACATTATTTGTGTAATATAGTTTTTTTTTTTTTAATTAATATATTATTATTATTATTATTATTATTATTATTATAAATTCTTTTATTTAATTGTGTATTAATTATTTTAGTAATGTTGTATTTAATTTTACAAAATAATATATGTTGTAATTGTGTAATGTTTAGAACATTGTTATATATAAATAACCTTTTTATTAATTTTACTGCTGGAACATAATTTTTTTCATAACTTAATTTTAATAATTTAAATGCATTAATATAATTTTTATATAAATAATGTCCTTTTATATATATAATACATAGATTATATTGAGCACGTGGATAATTGTGTTTAGCACTAAGTTTTAACCATTTAATGAATTTATTTTGATTTTTATCACAACCAAAACCATTATAATACATTAAACATAAATTATATTGAGCTAATGAATTATTTTGAGTTGCACTTATCTCAAAACACATAAATGCGGTTTCATAATTTTTATTTACATATATTCCATAATAATATAATATTCCCATAATATTATAACCTTCTGGATCTTTATTAATACAACTTAATTCAAAGTATTTAACTGCTAATTTAATCATATTTTTATTAAAATAATATATACCAATATTGTACGAGTTATCCATTATACTTGATAATTAATAAAAAATAATATTAAATCAATTTTTATTTAAATTATAAATTATAAAATATATATAATACAATGAAACCATCTAGAAATTCATATAATGAAATTATGTTTGATGATTATCCAGACTTTAAACCGAATATTACACCACAAGAAATGTTTGAATTGGGTAGTTTTGGTGGAACATATTGGCGTCCAATATATTCTCAGATAACATCTAAAAATTATAAAAATAAATATAAAAAATATCCTAACTCATGGTGGAAAACTATACCATTAGACTGGCTCATAACAGAATGGGATTTATATGATAAAAAAATAAATAAATATAATGTTAAAGTTGGTTCAACATTAGAATTATGGGAAGAAAAAAAATGGATAACTAAATATCATCCATATGGTTGGGTTCAATGGTATTGTGATTTTTATATGGGATTACGATCAATTGATGATGAACGTCAAATTAAAAGATGGAAAAATACAGCTGGTCAAAATAGTAGATTCAGGAAGAATTTAATAAATCAAATTAACAAAAAAAAAACTAAATATAATGATTTTACAGTTAGTCCTAAGATTCGGCAAACATTACAGCATTGGGGTTATGTGTTAACATTAAAAGATTATAATAATAATTAAATACATTTATTTACAAATTTATTTAAATCTATAATAGTTTTAATATTAATTTCACGAAATTCTTCAGTCATATTTTTATAATATATTAATGTTGGTAATTTTTCAATTTGTAGTTCATCACAAATTTCACTATCTTCATCTAAATCTAATTTAATAAACTTTATAGAATTAAATTTTTTCATATTACTAATGCTATTAAAATTTGGCGTCATTTGATTACATGGAGAACACCATGATGCACCAATCATAATAATAACATTAATTTTATTCTCTAATGATTTTAGATAATCGTTCATTATATATTATAATACTAATTATTTTTAAATAAGGTATATATAATATATATATTATATCATGGATAATAAATCATTATTTTCATCTGATAAAGGTTCGAAATTAATTTCTGTATTATTAGGTCTCGCTTTATCAAGTATATTATTTCAGTTTAAATGTAAAAATAATTGTGTAATTCATCAACTACACATAGATAACTCCGACAAAATATATAATTATAATAATAAATGTTACAAATTTACCAAAAATTATATTTAGCTCGTATAAACTATAAAAAAGTAATATAGTATTAATATATTAAATAATGACTGATATTAGTTCATTGCCAATGGGTATAGATAACAATGATGATGAATTAGTAACTAGTGTATTAAATGATTTAAATACAGATGCTTGTCCATCAGATCAACTCGATACAGTAGAACAAACAACATCTGATGAAATTTTAGAAGATTTATCTGATACAGAATCAGAATATGAGGAATTTGATGATGAGGAATTATTAGGAGGTGCAATTACTACTGATACAATTATTGAACAATTAAAATTACCTGTGCTTATTATGACAATTGCTTTTATAGTTAATTTAGAATTTATTGAAGAATTATTATTAAAAATGGATTTTTTAGGTTCTGGTAAATTAAATATTTTTGGAATTTTATTAAAAGCAATTTTAGTTGGTGGAATTTTTTATGTAGTTAATAAATATGCTTTATAAAAAAATATATTTAAAATATACAATATTTTCATGATTATTATTTATTATTTTTTTTTTATTCTCGTATAGTTAAATAGTTAATATAAACATATTCGAATAATTCATTTGGTATTGTGATTTTTATATAAGATTACAATCGATTGATCATGAACGTCAAATTAAAATCTAATAAACCGTATGGACACTTTTGTTAAAAAGGAGTTCTTACCACATATATAATCAACAAAATTTTTCGTGGTTTTGTTTCTAATGACGAACTATTACATTGGTGACTGTTTGAGATTATATAATTATATCAGTATTTTTCGGTAGTATTATACTCTCTACATTAGACTAATAATTGATACGATAATCCCAATTAACCATAACCCTTCACCTCGAGATACATTAGCACTATTCATAGTCGGTGATATAGTATGTAATATAGTTTGTGTATTTGTTGGTGATTGTGTTGGTGTATTTGTTGGTGTTTTAGTTGGTGATTGTGTTGGTGTATTTGTTGGTGATTGTGTTGGTGATTGTGATGGTGTATTTGTTGGTGATTGTGTTGGTGTTTTAGTTGGTGATTGTGATGGTGTATTTGTTGGTGATTGTGATGGTGTTTGTGTTGGTGATTGTGATGGTGTTGTAGTTGGTGATTGTGATGGTGATTGTGATGGTGTTTTAGTTGGTGTTTGTGATGGTGATTGTGATGGTGTTTTAGTTGGTGTTTTAGTTGGTGTATTTGTTGGTGATTGTGATGGTGTTTTAGTTGGTGTTTTAGTTGGTGATTGTGATGGTGTTTTAGTTGGTGTTTTAGTTGGTGTATTTGTTGGTGATTGTGATGGTGTATTTGTTGGTGATTGTGATGGTGTTTTAGTTGGTGTTTGTGATGGTGATTGTGATGGTGTTTTAGTTGGTGTTTGTGATGGTGTTTTAGTTGGTGATTTTGATGGTGTTTTAGTTGGTGTTTGTGATGGTGATTGTGATGGTGTTTTAGTTGGTGTATTTGTTGGTGATTTTGATGGTGTTTTAGTTGGTGATTTTGATGGTGTTTTAGTTGGTGTTTGTGATGGTGATTGTGATGGTTGACAATGTGATATATCGAGTATGGTATCGTGAAGAGTTATAGCACCATTTTTTGAAAGTAATCGACCATTGACTATAGTACCAGTTCCAGTAGTTATGGCTCCATCTGTCATTATATTACCTTTCATTCCACCACCAATTGTCGCAGCCCCATGTATTTGCCATACAATGTTACATATAGTATTATTAGTTGCCATGTTTGTTATAATAATTCTAGATGCGGCAGCAGTTGTTAAAGCACCATTAATCTTAAACACCCAATAAGCATTAATATCTCCTTGGGTATCAAATGTCAGATCTCCAGTAATATCAGCAGCGGAGTTAATATTATATAATCCCGATATTAGCGTCGTACCTCCGAGTGCAGCTCCAATGCTAATCCAACCTGTAAGTTGTGTAATTTCATCCCAGAAATCACTAAGATCATTTTGGGCGGTTGAAGCTGTAGAAGTTCCAATCTCTGTATTACCAGTGTGTTGGGGGTTTCCAACCATCGAATTACCAGGGTATACTCCGATATCACCTATGATTGTGGTAAATGCATCACTTGTAAATGCTGTAGATGATAAAGAACCGAAATTAATAGCTGTGTTGAGTCCATTATTATATTCGATTATTGGATATACGGTATTGATAGTTTGGCAATCTACGATGTATTCAGACATTATACAAATTAGTAGTAATAGATAGTTTATACTCATAAGTATTCGATTAGTTTTGTTGTGATTGAAAGACATATTAAGTATTTATAAATAAACTTTATATACAAATTAATTCGAAGTTTTAAGACACCTGAGTATAGATAATAATGATGATGAATTAGTAAATAGTGTATTAAATGATTTAAATTCATATTGTTATCAATTAGAGCAAAACGATAAAGTAGAACAAATTTTTATTTGATGAAATTATAGAAGATATATTTGATGCATAATCTGAATATGAAGATGATAATATTTGACGATGAGGAATTATTAAGAGGTACAATTACTATAGATACAATTATAGAACAATTAAAAATTGCCTGTGTATATTATGACAATTTCTTGTATAGTTAATTTAGAATTAATTGAAGAATTATTATTAAAAAATGAATTTTTTAGGTTCTGGTAAATTAAATATTTTTGGAATTTTATTAAAAGCAATTTTAGTTGGTGGAATTTTTATGTAGTTTATAAATATGCTTTAAAAAAAAATATATTTAAAATGTACAATATTTTCATGAATATTATATTATTATTTTATTCTCTTAGAGTTAAATGTTTAATATGAACGTGTTCGACTAATCCATTTGGTAAAGGACGTTCTATAATAAATGGTATAACTCGTGCTTTTAATTCTTTCTTTGCAATTTCCATTAAACTATCATTTTTATCATAATTTGAAATTAATATAGGAACATTATCTTGTAATTGACTTGCGCGTTTTCCAAGAATTGCAGTATATTCAAATAATGTCATATATTTTGGTGTTTTTAATGGCTTAAAATCTTTATTATATATTTTATGTATTTCATTTTTATGAATTTCTTCCAAATTTTTTTTGCTTAAAATTTTATCCAAAGCATCAATTTCATCATTATTATTTATAATTGCTTCCATTTATATTATGTATAACAAATTAAATATTTAAATCAATTTTAGTTACTCTAACTGAATATGTATCATATTAATATCTTCTATAAATTCAGAAATAGAATTAACTTTATATATTTTATTATCATCGTATAATAATTTACTATTTTTATATAATGTCCTATAATGTGGTTTATCGCTATTAAATGGTGTTTTTAGTATATAACTAACTATTTTTCCTCTCATTTTATTAATTTTTAATGTTCTATTAATATTCAATTCTTTATTTAATTTATTTTTTATAATTAATATAATTTCTTTATTTGAGAATTCATATGTATTATCTTCTTTATAATAATATTTATCACATAAATTACATTTAATATCTAATAATTTTGATTTATTATTATTAATAATTTCCTGTAATGATTTTTCATCAGTATAATCTAATTTTAATATATTAGTTAATTTAACTTCTGTCATTTCATAATTACATTCTACACAATATTTTTTACATATATGTATATGACTAAATTCTGGATTTGATGAAACTAATTTATTAACATATTCATCTATTGTTTTATATTCTTTATTAAATTGTTCTTGTTGTTTTTTATCTATTTTTAAATTTGTATTTAATTCTAATGTTCCGGCATTAATTCTTTCAAAATTATAAAATAATTTTCCACGTTCTTCGATGTTATCTAATGAATTTAAAAATTTATCCAAAAATATATGTGGTTGTTGTTGATAATATAAATCTATATCTAACATTTCATTTAAATTATGTATTAATAATGCTGTGTCAAATTCTTTCTGCTCTGTATCATAATATTTTATTATTTCATTTATATTATCACTATTATTATTTTTAATATAATCTCTAAATACATCATTTGATTTTAACATAAATAATACACTATTTAGATAACAATTATATCTAATATTTTTTAAACCACCACTATTATCTGTTAATTTATATTTTTTTGAAAGTAATTCTATTTGTGAAATATTATCTATATATTCACTAGTTATATTTTCATTTAATCCACCATATAATTTTTCATCTTTACTTTTTGAACTTGAACTTGAACTTGAACTACTAGAGTCTGAACTTGAACTACTAGAGTCGGAACTCGTATCCTCATTTTCTGCCGTATCTGTATTACCAATTACTGATGCAATCATAGAATGTGTATTTATACCATCTAAACATGATTTACTACATGTTTCTTCAGCATATTTTAATATATCGCCACCAACTAATTTATTATCACTTTCTTCAAAACTAGTTTGAAATTCCATATCTGGACTATTTAAAGTAGCCAATGAAATATTTGATATATTATTATATTCAATATTATCTTTTAAATATATATTTAAATATTTATCACATTCTTCCTTTGTCGGTATTTCGGGTATTAGATAATTTTGATTTTCAATATATTTACCATATAAATACATATTTTTATCACCATTATTAAAATAATAATTAACTATAGCAATATTGATCGTGTCATTCACATTTAATGTATTTTTAGTTATTATAAATATTTTACCAATATTATCAAAATCTGCTAAATAAAATAAACCCTCATTACTTATAATTTTTGTAGTTAATATTGTACCAATTACAGGTAAAGTTATAATACCTTCATATAATATATTAAATGATATATTATTACCTAATATTTTCCCCATTGTATATTCAATTATAGAAATATTATTACTACTTAAATATCCATGATGATTACATTTATTTCCAACATGTCTTATTAATGATTTTAATAAATTTTTCTTTAAATTATCTTGATGATTTAGAAATTTTAAATTCACTAAAATATGTGTATTATAAAATGATTTAATATACATTTATATATAATATATTATATTTATTTCATTAATTAATTCTTTATATATTCGATGTGAACTTATTTTTAAACATTTATATTTAATCTCGTTTAACATATTTCTATGTAATTCTATTTTATGTATTTTTTTAATATCAGCATAAATTATTCTAACTAATTCTTCCGGAAAATTATATAATTTATTACAACTATGATTCATTTAATATATAATAAATTAAAAAAAAATTTACAATATTTATAACATTACATTTGCAATTATTAATAATATTGTACATGTTAATGCAAACCAATAACCTGGTCTAAATGATGTTCCTGTAAATTCATAATATACATTTTCTATAGTAAATGTTTCTCTGAATAAAATAAAACCACCTAATGAAGTTATACTTAATAAAATTAGTCCAAAACCTATTTTATGTAAATAATCTCCAAATATTTTAAATGGTTTAATAAATCGACATAATATTGAAAGTAAATATAAAATTGTTCCAAGTGTAATGCTTTTACTTATCATAATTCCAACTTCACTATCATCTAAATTACAATCTGAAATTTGTGTATTATTCATTCCAAAGACTTTCCATTTTTCTGCTGGATTATCACCATCTTTCATTTTATAATTAAATCCATACCATTGACAATGTCTAAATATTATTATTAATAATAATAATATACTAATTGGTTCTACGATATATAGTATATCTTTTATCATGTATATATATATATATATAAAATATAATAATTTTAAAATGATATATATAATAGATTTTTAAGGAGTAATAATAATGTACATCCTGCGGCAATCCAATAGCCTTGCTGAAATGATTTCTCTGTAATTATTATATTAGATGACATCTTAACAATATATTCTCTAAAAATTATATAAAATGGTAAAAATCCAATAATCAATACAATTAATCCTAAACCAATTAGTTGAATATATTTACTATAATGTTTAAATGGTACTATAAATTTAGATAATAATGAAACAATATATAATGATATACCAACCTTCAATATTTCATTAATAACTTTCTTTATATCATTATCATCGAAGTAATATTTATTACAATACATTCCATACACATTTGAGTAATCTACATTATTTGGATTAACACGGGGGTTATGATTATATTTATACCATCTACAATGATATATATATGTTATTGCTAGTAAAATGATTAATATTGGTTCACTATAATATAATATTTCTGTAATCATTATAAATTTAATTATATTATATATTATATTTTTTTTTAAGTTTATATTATATATATGGAAGAATATACGAATATATTATACAAAAATACTAATTTATGTGTAGTAGATGATAAATTAAAATGTAATAATAAACAAGAAGATTCAGACGATAATAAACTAATTACATTAATACCCAATCCACTATTTGAAGATTTATACATCAATGATATTTCTATTGGTAAAATATTAAATAATCATAATTTATTTTTACCAATACAATATTATTGTATACCAAAAACCATTGAACAAAATTGTCCCTTTGAATCTAAATATATTTATTTTATTGAAAAAATTAATTATAATTTAAAACAATTCTATAGTAATAATCATGACATTACTTATATTCGAAAATTATATAATAAATATATTATCACAGATAAAACAAAAGTATTTAATTATGCACTATTAAATGATATGAATTCTATGAATAAATTAAAAAATAAATTATCAACCGTTCATAATCTTTATATATTAAAAATATTTAAAGATGCTTTAATTAGTTTAGAAGAATTGCAAAAAAAACGCATTATACATAAAAATATTAAACCTAGTAATATTTATATTACATTAAAAGAACTTGATATTACAGAAATAGATATCGATAAACTATTAGAAAGTTGCCCTCAAACTCGTCTCGGAGATTTCAAATTAGCAGTACAATTTAATGAAGATATATCTATCGATGAAATCAATACTGTTTTTGAAATCACTAATTATGATTACAGATATTTACCTCCTGAATTATACATTGTAAATAAATTATATGCTTCAAAATTACTAAAATTTTATGATTATTCTAATTATTTCAAATTATTAGATATCAATGAAGAATTTATCAATACTAATATGGATTTTTTAAATTATATTAAATCGTGGAATACTTTAACTTCAATTAATCATCAAAATATACTTGATTCATTCAAAAAAAATTGGGATAAAGTTGATATATTCTCGTTAGGTGTATCATTCTATAAAATTATTAAAAATATGAACAAAACAGGTATATTTTTCATGGATTTAAATAATTTAATTGAAAATATGATTAATATAAATCCTGAAAAAAGGTTCAATGTCAGTCAATGTATTGAAGTAATTGATACAACATTAAAAAAAATTATTAAAACTAAACATATCACTGAAAAAATTAACGAATATTATACTCCTGATATGTTTGTAGAAATAGTAGATGAAGAACTTCCTGAAAAATTTATCCCAAAAATTAATAAACCTATTCAAGATCCTATAAAATCTACAGACGAATTTATTGAACCAGAAATTGATGAAGACGAAATTATACGCGGAAGACTAAAAAATGACGCAAATATAAATATTCAAAATTTAGTTAAAGGTAATCGATTTAAAGAATTTAAAGGTGGCGATGACAATGACAATGTTCAAAGTACTATACCAAAAGAATTATTAAAAACTATTATTGGTGGTAATAAACAACCTGATTTATTAAAACAAAATATTGATACACAAAGTAATACATCGACCGAAAATATACAAAATCATATCTCTGAAAAAAATATACTCAAACATAACTTAAATAATAAACATGTATTTCAACCAAATTTAGATAATGAATATCAATCTGAATATAATCAAGAACATCAACCAATGTTAGATAACGAATATCAATCTGAATATAATCAAGAACATCAACCTATATTAAATAATGAATATCAACATGAATATAAATCAAAGTATCAATCAGAATATTTACCAGAATTTATATATGACCAAAGCGACGCAGATACTGAAAATTCTGACACAGCATACATTGAAGAACCAATCGAAGAACATTTTGAAGAACCTACTGAAGAACCAACCGAAGAACATTTTGAAGAACCTACTGACGAATATATTGAAGAACTTACAGAAGAACCAATTGAAGAACTTACAGAAGAACCTATTGAAAAACCTACTGACGAATATATTGAAGAACTTACAGAAGAACCTATTGAAAAACCTATTGAAAAACCTATTGAACAACCTACTGACGAATATATTGAAGAACTTACAGAAGAACCAATTGAAGAACTTATAGAAGAACCTATTGAAAAACCTACTGACGAATATATTGAAGAACCTATTGAAGAACTTACAGAAGAACCTATTGAAGAACTTACAGAAGAACCTATTGAAGAACTTACAGAAGAACATATTGAAGAACTTACAGAAGAACCTACTGAAGAACCGATTGAAGAACCTACCAAAGAACCGAGTGAAGAACGCACCAACGAATTTACATCAGAAATCGTTGAAAATAAAATTAAATTACCAAATGGTGAAAATATATTTAATAAATTAGTTGGTGGAAAATATATAAATATAAAAAAAAAATATAATTTAAACAATACATTATTAAATTTTGATTCAGATTCTGATTAATTTATTAAATTATAATCTATTTTTTTTTAGATTTGCGAGATTTCTTTTTAGATTTGCGAGATTTCTTTTTAGATTTGCGAGATTTCTTTTTAGATTTGCGAGATTTCTTTTTAGATTTGCGAGATTTCTTTTTAGATTTGCGAGATTTCTTCTTAGATTTGCGAGATTTCTTTTTAGATTTGCGAGATTTCTTTTTAGATTTGCGAGATTTCTTTTTAGATTTGCGAGATTTCTTTTTAGATTTGCGAGATTTCTTTTTAGATTTGCGAGATTTCTTCTTAGATTTACGAGATTTCTTCTTAGATTTACGAGATTTCTTCTTAGATTTACGAGATTTCTTCTTAGATTTGCGAGATTTCTTCTTTCCTCCGTCTTGTTCTTGTTCTTGTTCTTGTTCTGGTGTGTCGGGATTTTGATTAAGTTCTTGTTCTTGTATTTGTTCTTGTTCTTGTTCTGGTTCAAATGCATCTGCGTTAGAGTTCGTTCGTTTACACGTAAAGTTATATTCTTCAGGTGCGCTAGTTGCTCCACCTTTATAATGTTTTCTTTTTCGCATTTTAAGTTTCATTATTAATATATACTATAACTAGAAAATAAATTTGTATTAAAGAGAAGTTGAAATTTTATTTACAATAGTATTAACAATTTTTTCTTTTTCATTGATGATATATTCTAATGAATTAATATATATTTGTTGTTGTGAATTATTTGATTTAAATATTTCAATTAATATATTATAAATGATATTAATTTGTGATTCATCCCACAGATGTTTAAATTTAATATAATATATATCAGTATCACTAATAATATTATTACAATTAGATTTATTATCCATTGCATTGTTAATTACATTAATATATAATTGAATTGAATGAACAGTAACAGAATCTAAATTATTATAACATTTTAATAATTGTTCTAATCCATTTTTAGCAATATCTAATATATATTTAATTTTATCATTACCAATATCGTGCCATAATAGAAATTTATTGATTGGATTATATAAATTATGAATATGTTCTCTTTTATCCCCATTTTTCCATCTGATTGCGGATTGTATTAAACTAGGTTCTTGATATAATATACTATTATTCGTTATACTGATTTTAGTATAGATAGGTTTAACTGATAATAAACCTATTTTAATGATACAACAGAACGGGTCTAATACTTCTTCATGTTCTTTAGTATTTAAATAATTTGTAATATAACTATTAAAATGTGTATTCATTATATTATTTATAAAACTATTCATATATATTTAAATATATATATATATAAATCTAAAAAAATATATTTATATAGTTAATTCTAATATTCTATTTTTAAGTTTAATTAATCTATGATAAAATTCCTGGAAAAATGTTGTAATAATATCATATAATGGTTTATCTGCCTCCATGTCATTTTCTATTTCTGAAATCCATAATTCTAAATTTTCGTCATCTTCTGGACATTGAAATTTTTTCAAAGTATTAACTAAGAAATAGAATAAATTATGAATGTCATGTTTATTAATTGTTTTTTCGTCAATGATATGTTTAATATATTTTAAATTTAATCCATGTTCTAATTCTTCTAATATTGTTGTATTATTTTTAATAAATGATTTAAAAATTAATAAAAATTCATTTAAAATTTTTAATATAATTTCATTTTTTTCTTCTTTAATATCATTTTTTACTTTATCCCAATATTCTTTTTGTATGATTGTATAAAAAGTTTCAGGATTACTTTCACGTTGTTTTTGTAATAATTCATTTATTTTATTATGATCACTGATAAGTTGTGTTAATAATTTATAATATTCCGCTTTTGCGATAATTATATTTTCTTTATCCTGTTCATAAATTAAATTTTTCTCAATGTCTTCATAATTAATATATAATTCTATATATGTATTAATTAATTTTGTGCGATTATTTTGTATAAGATTCGTGAATATTTTTTTATATAATTTTAATAAATCACTAAATTCTTTAATATTAATATTATTTTGATTATTATGTAATTCATAGAAATGATTTAATATATTTTTAGACATAATATTTAATTTATCATCTGTTTGTAATATATTTGGATAATGTATGATTAAATATAATGATATATATTCAATTTCTGTGAACTCAGAATTAATAATATTATATTTATTAAAAATATAATTTGTATATTTATTTATTGTATTTTTAACTATATTTTCATTTGTGAAAATAATGAAATCTTCATATATTCTTTTTTCATGTAAATTTAAGTCTAATAAATTTTGTATGTCATCAACGTATTTAATATCTGTCATATATAATTATATTAAAAATAATCTTTACACCGATGAAAATTTATAATGTAAAAGAGTAAATAAATAAAAATTGATTGCATAAATAATTATATTATATTAAATTAAATATGGATGAAGTTACTGAAATTACAGATGATTGTTATAATAAATTTGAAGAATTCTTCTCAAATAAAATTACACGAATTAATCAACTTAAAACAACTGAATTAAGAAGAATATTAGATATTACTAAAAAAAAAATTCTTGAAGCATTTGTAACTAAAGTATCAACGTTAAAAAGTAAAACTCGTCAGAAAAATCCGGAAGAACAATTTATATATGATGAATACCATAAACTTGATAAACAAAATAAAGAAAAATATAATTTTAATAACTTATCTGGTAATCGCAAATTTCGCACACTTATGAAACATTTAATCGATACTAATCAAATTGATATTACTAATGAAGATTTTGGAATTCTTGATATTATTGAAGATTTATCTAATATGGAAATTCCTGAAAAGATAGAACCTAAAAAAAAAAATAAGGATCATATTATGGAACATGAAGATTCAAATGTTGAACAAGAACCTAAATATAATTCAGATTCAGATAATGAACAATCTACTCTAATGGAACAACCATCTATTATTGAAACAAACATTTCAAATAAAAATAATTCTAATCAAGTTGAAAAGAAGAAGAAGAAGAAGAAGAAGAAGAAGACGAAGACGAAGACAGAAAATCCAGAACCAATTACATCATCTGATTCAGAATAATATAATTTATTTACAACTATTTAAACATTTTTTTCGACCTATATCTTTTTCAATTGGATTATTATTATATGGATTATTATTTATATGATTTATAATTTGTGGAGTACATCGTAAATCATAAGATACGTATCGTATTGGTGTAGATACTTCAGGTAATACTAACGCTTTAGTCATAAATGATTCTGTGCGGTATGTTAAAATTAATATAACTACTACTAATAATATAAAAATTATAATATACTTCATATATAAAAGTATAATATAATTATTTTTTATTTATTTACTTTATAAACTATATGTATTTGATTTGTATACTTTACAATATAATATTTAGAACTATCTAATTGTATTATATTTTTTTTTTTATTTAAATTATTTCCTTCAATATTTTCTTCAATATTTATATCATCTGTAATATTCGTTATTACTTCAGGTGATTTTAATAATACTAATTTCATAAAATTTTTATTTATAATTTCGATTTTATAAATATTTAATATATTATATATATGTTTAGTTTCTTCAATCTCTGTATTTTCTTTTAACTTTATTTCGATTATATCACCAATATTAAAATTTACATCATCAGTTTTATTAAAAATTACATCTAACGATGAATTTAATTTAATTTGTAATTCTGTAATATTTAATATTATATCATCTATATTTTTATATATATTATCCAATTCTATAGAATCACATTTTTGTAATATTATATTACTAATTGGTTTATATATAATATTATTATTAATTTCTTTATCTAGTATTAAACTATATTTTATATTATTTGCTAATAAAATTATAATTGGATGATATACATTTTTTTTTGGAACTATTATATTAGTAATTGTAATATTATTATGATTCAAATTAAAAATATTACTTGAATTATTGATTAATCTATCTTTACTTGAACAAATATTATATTCAATAATATCATCAACTTCGTTTATATTTTTATAACTTTTTTTAACAATACTATCAGTTGATATTGGATACATTTTAGATATTGTAGTATCATTTATTATATTTTCAATTTTTGGCTTAATTTCATCATCTATAATATATGGTTTATATTCATATTCTTTTACTACTGGTTTATTAATACTTATAGTGTTATCAATTGTATTATTCATTGTATTATCAATTGTATTATCAATTGTATTATCAATTGTATTATCAACTGTATTATCAACTGTATTATCAACTGTATTATCAACTGTATTATTTATTGTATTATTTATTGTATTATTCATATGTTTATTTTTAGAAATATTATATAAATTTAATATATATTGAATAATTTGTTCATTAATATTAGTAATATCATCTACATTTGAAATTATAAAATTATTATTATAAGTTATACATTTTTTATGTATTAATTTTAATATTTTTTGTTTATTTTTTATAATTATATTACTATTATGTGTTTTATAAATTACATTATATATTAATTGTATATTATCATTACTTAATAGTAAAGTATCCATAATAAATTATAAATTAATTAAATAATATATAATAACCTTAAGTATTATAATTTTAAAATCTCGATATCATTTTTATTTAGTTTTGTACCAGGTTGTGGAAAGTTAATTATTATTCCACCACAACCTTCTTTATCAATGTTCTTACAATATGTTTTTAATTGTGTTAATTCTTTACAACCAATTGAACCAGTAATTGCTTTTAATTCGATAATTAGATATATATTATCTTGATTTTTTATAAATAAATCAATACGACCAATGCCTACATTATAATTTTTATAAGTAATTGGAATAATCTTCTCCAATTCTACACTATAACCATTATCGATTAATTCATAAAATAATGCTTTTTGATATATATTTTCGGCAAATCCTGATCCTAATTCACTATAAATAGCGTTACTTAATTCAACAATATGATCAATCATAATATCCATATTATATAGTAATATAATAGTAATATAATAGTAAAGTATTTTTATATATATTAAATTATATTTATAATATATTTTTTTAATATATATATTTAAAAAATATATTATAAATATATTCTGCCCAAGTATTATTAGTTTTTATATTACTACAGTTATGTATATTACTTTTATCTAATATATTCTGTTCATTTATGATTACATAAGTAGGTCGTTTAATATAATATTCTTCCGTAATATAATTTGGTAATATTTTAGTCATATATTATATATTTAGATATAAAATATATCTAAATTTTTTTATAATCTATTTTTGATAATTGTTTATTAATCGCTCCTTCATATAAATATAAGAAATCAATAAATTTAGTTACAGATAAATATATATCAGGTTGATTATCAATTAAAGATATATATGTATTATATTTTGGTGACATAATTGTAGAACTATAATCAGAATTATCGTATAATATATTATTGATATTACATGCAGGTTGATGAATATCAAAACTTGTATTTGTTAAGTTAAGTTTATTAAATAATATATATATTTTTAATTCATCAGAATATATAATATTACCTTTAGAATAATCTATATTATTATTTATACTTACATATTTTAGTTCATTATTTATATGTGTTTCTGGTATATAAAATTTATAAATAATATTTTTAATTTTGTCTACTTGTAAAGTAGAATATTTTGGTAAATAATCTATATATATTTCTTCAGCCAATCGCTGTATTCTGTTATCAATTGTTGTATTCATATATATATATATTATATTTCTGTATATTAACTTCAAATCAATTTACGAATATTTAAAAATTGTAATTAAAATACCAAAAATATACTTTAAATATATTATTTAATGGAAGTTCACATCTATTAATATAATCAATTATTTTTGTGAATAGACCTAATAAACCTTGTCTATATATTGTTCTAAATGTTATTTTTTTATATTTTGTATTAATAGTATTAATAGTATTCATTTATTATTATTATTATATATTAATTATGTTTTTAACACATTGAATTATATAATAATGATGTATTATTTAATTTATTCATAAATGTAATATATTTATTAAATATTTCTGCATATTTTATACACAATTCTTTATATTCAGATTTATTAATATTATCTAATTTTTGATCATATTCTATTAAATCTATTTGATTTATATATTTAATAGGTATTGTATTATATATTTTATTTAATATATCTATATTTGTATTAACTGATTTTACTACACTATCGATTTCATTATCTTCTTCACTAAATTCTTGTGTAGAGTATTTAATATCTTCTCGATTTAATTCTTTATTAGATTTTTCATTTAATTCTTTATTAGATTTTTCATTTAATTCTTTATTAGATTTTTCATTTAATTCTTTATTAGATTTTTCATTTAATTCTTTATTAGATTTTTCATTTAATTCTTTATTAGATTTTTCATTTAATTCTTTATTAGATTTTTCATTTAATTCTTTATTAGATTTTTCATTTAATTCTTTATTAGATTTTTCATTTAATTCTTTATTAGATTTTTCATTTAATTCTTTATTAGATTTTTCATTTAAT
>Ga0307488_10000731_pt1 | contig 27241 bp, 18 predicted proteins | sample SB02metaG_FD_202248 | JGI IMG/M metagenome (GOLD analysis project Ga0307488, IMG submission 202248) | Sea-ice brine microbial communities from Beaufort Sea near Barrow, Alaska, United States - SB 0.2 | ecosystem: Environmental > Aquatic > Marine > Coastal | place: USA: Alaska | collected...
AGCTAAAAGCAGAAAGCAGAAAGCAGAAAGCAGAAAGCAGAAAGCAGAAAGCCAGATGATAAATGATAAATGACAGTTGCATAAATTATGAATGAATCTCCCGAAGTAAGTTACATAACTAGTGATGAAGAGTTCGCTACTCTGTGCAAGCGTTGGCAAGATTCCTTTGCCATAGCGTTAGATACAGAATTCATGAGAACCAACACCTTCTACGCTAAAATTGGACTATTGCAGATTGCCGATGAAGACGCGGTATATCTGATAGACCCTCTTGAAATAAAAGACTGGGATTGCTTCAGAGAGTTATTGATAAATTCCAATTGCATCATAGTTGTCCATTCGGCCAGTGAAGATCTAAATCTCTTGCTTACCCACATAGCTTGCCTGCCCAAAAACCTTTTTGACACGCAGCTAGCAGCAGCTTTCTTAGGCCTTGGATTCAGTTTAAGCTATCAAGCTCTTGTGGAGCAGCAAACTGGTATCACTGTCGAAAAAGGTGAGACTCGATCAGATTGGTTAAGGCGGCCCTTGACAGAAAACCAATTACAATACGCCGCTAACGACGTTGTCTATCTCTTAGATATCGCAAATACGCTTCGTGACGCATTGATAAGCAAATCAAGATTGTCGTGGTTCGAAGCTGAAACTGAAACGATGCTTAAAGCGGCAGAGCAGGTCGAAGACGAGGTGTATTGGAGAACTTTATACGCAGGCATCAGCAATGCGTGGAGACTAAGCGACGAAGCTCTTCGCTTTTCAAGGCGACTTTGTCTTTGGAGAGAAACAGAGTCTCGATTGCGAAATAGACCAAGAAGTTGGATTGTAAAAGACAATGACCTCCAGGCTATAGCTGTAGCCGCGGCTCAGGCCGCGGTGGTAGATGAAGATCTATTAAGATCCGTTAAAGTACAAGAGCCAAAATTTCTTCAGCGTTACGCTCGAGACCTCTCTGAAATCTTAAATGAGCAGAATAGTGACGCCACCCCATTGGATAGATCTAATCTGAATTACCCTGTAGAGGGATCGGCTCGAAAAACTCTCAAATCTTTGCAAAAAATAGTAGAGGAGAAAGCTATTCAGTATCAACTGGCACCCGAATTATTGGGCCGCAAAAAGCATTTACTAGATATTATTAAGCGCTACAATCAGACAGGTAAGTTGAATTGGGAAGGTGGCCAGGAAAACTGGCGTCAGGAAATCCTAGCAACTGAGTTCCTCACGTCACTAACAGTTGTTAATTAGGGTGGCAAACAGCGCGGACAAAAATGAGGCGGCTCTGAGAGAGAGCTTTTGGGAAATGCCACTGTCATCTCTCAACAGCTCGGAGTGGGAGGCACTATGTGATGGCTGCGGCCGGTGCTGTTTAAAGAAATTCGTCGACGAGGATGCAGACAAGCTAGTTTGGACCCGAGTCGTATGTCGATACTTTGATCAGGAGACTAGCCGCTGTGGTTGTTATGAACAACGATCTGTTAATGTACCTGATTGTATCGATGTAAAAACTTTAGATATCGAGGCAACAAACTGGATGCCTGATACCTGCGCATATAAGTTACGAGCGTTGGATAAGCCTCTTTATGCATGGCATCCTCTTATCTCAGGGTCCCGGGAAGAAATAACTGACGCGGACATTACAATCAGCAATAAAGTTATTTCTGAAGAGTACGTCCACCCAGAGGGGTATGAGGAACATGTTATTCGTTGGGTAAGTGCCGAGGGTTGAGCAGATGAAAAGAAAACTATGAGCTCTGAATTCGATTACTCACTGATTTGGCTGATCTATGTCAGCGCTGGCGCACTGTTTTATTGGGTGCTACACGGCTTTACTAAAACAGTTAAACCGGTCTGGTCGTTGTATTGCCTGAGAGCCGTATACTTAGGGCTGGCTTTTACCCCAGCCTATGCCAACGATCAGGGAGACACCCTTGCTCCAGCTCTTATGGTTTCAACCTTGGATTTGATCACTAAAGGGTCCGAAGCCCTTTCTAGAGGATTAATGCCTCTCTTATTGGTATTGCTGAGCTCCGTTGGTATCGCAACAATTGTCTATTTGTATAAAAAAAAACCTTAAAATCAATTGCTTAGTGGGAGTTGAGGTTGTTATTAACGACTTTGCAGGAATCATCACTTTCCTGCGCCAGCATTTTCTGATTGAATCCCCGGCTTGTTTCTCTTTTCCTCAAAACTCTTTTAAAACAATGGCTTATTTTGCTAATTGCGCTGCGTGAGGTGTCATTAATTATTACACTTTAATCCACTAATCAGTTGCCTGACCGGGGTGTTCTTTGGCGCTGCATAATGATTGGCATACCAATAACCTTTATTATGCCTTTTATACTTAGTGCCTTCGGCAGCACGCTGTTAGTTGAGAGCGAGGAAAATCCAGCGAACCTACTCAACTATGTGGATATTTACCGGGCAGTTGCCATAATTCCACGCTTTTTTATGAAGGGTTCCGCTGACAATGTTCTATCTGAAGCACGAGTAGCCAGCGAAAAAGTAAATCTTCTGCAGTATCAATTGAAATAACTACAAGAAGAACTGCTGCCCCTAGTTGATACCGAGACAGAAGATGGCAATGCAGCTTTAAATCCTGAAAGAAGATCGATGGACGCTGAAGAACTAGATGTTACGTTAACGAAAGTGCTGAAAACTCTAGGGTGTGGAGGTTTCATATATCGATCCTTGGGTGGCTCTGCAAATAAGCTGATAGAAATGAGAGCTCGATGGCGAAAACTTTAGGGTTTTTAACTCTAAAATCACTGACCGGGAAAGTTGCAAGCCGAAAGGGAGTTCGTTGGTATAATACAGAATGAGGCAGACGGCTGGTTGATGCCAGTGCCTTAGTGGCTCTGAGCCAGCTAGTATTCTTACAGATAATTTTAAGTATTAAAGACCGGATCGCTTAAACGATCGTTGTTTACACCAGGAGTTGGGTAGCATTTGCTTGGGACTTTATTAATAGACGCCCGCTGTTTACAATACCCCACAATTTAATCGTGTAGTGGAAATAGATTTATGAATTTTACTGGTACTGAAGACTATGTAGCCACAGATGAGCTACAAATGGCGGTTAACGCAGCTATCGCTTTGCAAAAACCTCTCCTAATTAAAGGAGAGCCTGGTACTGGAAAGACTATGTTGGCCGAGCAGATCGCTCTGTCACTGGATTTGCCTCTTATACAATGGCATATCAAGTCCACCACGAAAGCGCAGCAGGGTTTGTATGAATATGACGCGGTTTCCAGATTAAGAGATTCTCAGCTAGGCGACGATAAAGTACATGACATCGGAAATTACATTATTCAAGGAAAAGTATGGGAGGCTTTTGAATCAAACCAGCAGGTTGTCCTGCTAATTGACGAAATCGACAAAGCGGATATCGAGTTCCCCAATGACCTTCTGTTAGAGTTGGACAAAATGGAGTTCTATGTTTACGAGACAAAAGAAATCATTAAAGCTAAAACTCGACCTATCATCATCATTACCAGTAACAATGAAAAAGAACTGCCAGATGCCTTTTTGCGTCGCTGTTTCTTCCACTATATCGAATTTCCAGATCACCTTACTATGGAAAAAATTGTAGATGTTCATTACCCAAACATCAAAAAAGAGTTAATAAGCCAAGCAATGGACATCTTTTTCGATCTTAGAAAGATACCGGGACTTAAGAAGAAGCCATCGACATCTGAATTAATTGATTGGCTAAAACTGTTGATGGCAGATGATTTACCTGAAGAAATTCTAAAAAACAAAGATGCAAAAAATGCGATCCCGCCTCTTTATGGCGCGCTACTTAAAAACGAGCAAGATGTTCATTTGCTCGAAAAATTAGCCTTCATGCATAGGGCCAAACGTTAATGCTAATTAATTTCTTTATGGCACTGAGAGAGCAGAAGTTGCCGGTATCCTTTACCGAGCTGTTTGCTCTACTCGAGTGTCTGAAGCAGAATATTGTATTCGGTAATGTTGAGGATTTTTATTTTCTGGCCAGAATGTGCATGGTCAAAGATGAGAAGAATTTTGATAAGTTTGATATTGCCTTTGCTAAATATTTTGAAAATGTCGATATCCTTGACGATCTCTCGCTTTATGAGATTCCAGATGATTGGCTCCGAAAACAATTAGAATCCATGCTCAGCGAAGAAGAAAAAGCGAAGATTGAGGCATTGGGTGGATTAGAAAAACTTATGGAGGAATTCCGTAAGCGAATGGAAGAACAGAAAAAGCGGCACGAGGGCGGTAATAAGTGGGTCGGAACTGGCGGCACCTCGCCTTTCGGTGCTTATGGGTACAACCCTGAAGGGATTCGAATCGGACAGGAAGGCGGTCGCCAAGGCAAGGCAGCCAAAGTTTGGGATAAACGCACTTATCGAGACCTAGATGATTCTGTTGAGATAGGAACTCGAAATATTAAGATGGCATTGCGCAGGCTGCGTAAATTTGCGCGCACCGGGGCTGCTGATGAATTAGATATCGGTGACACAATATCATCCACAGCCAAAAACGCTGGTCTGTTAGACATCAAGATGGTTCCTGAAAGACACAACTCAGTGAAAGTGTTGCTGTTTTTTGATGTCGGTGGGTCAATGGACCCGTATGTGAAACTCTGCGAAGAGCTTTTCTCTGCTGCCCGAACTGAATTCAAACACCTCAAATACTTTTATTTCCATAATTTTGTTTACGAGTCGGTTTGGACGAAAAGCCAGCGCCGTCATGCGGAAACAACGTCGACGTTTGACATTATTAATAAGTTTACTAAAGATTACAAAGTGATTTTTGTCGGCGATGCAACAATGGCTCCTTATGAAATCACCCACGTTGGCGGCAGTATCGAGCATTATAATGAAGAATCAGGGTCTGTTTGGATAAACCGACTTGCTGAACATTTCGACCATATGATTTGGATTAACCCCACCCAAAAAGATTATTGGGAACATAGTTATTCAATAGAGGTCGTTAAAGAGCTTGTTGAAGACCGCATGTTTCCTCTTTCCGTTAAAGGTCTTGAAGAAGCGATGTCACTGCTAACGAAATGATGCACTTATGATTGAAAAATTAGGCGAAGAACTTAGATCCGAAAAATTCTCATCGCTTGTTGACGTGTTAGATTATGTTGGAAAAGAGCACCGCGCGCTGCCGGCGTTTAGTTGTTTTAAACAGACTTTAAGCTATGGACAAATCGATGAGTTAAGCAGTCGTTTCGCCACCATGCTGCAGCAAAAAACCAATTTAAAACCTGGTCATCGGATTGCGATTCAGCTTCCCAACGTGCTCCAATTTCCTATTGTTCTCTATGGAGCGCTCAAGGCCGGCTTAATAATTGTAAATACCAACCCGCTGTATACAGCAAATGAAATGGTGCACCAGTTTTGCGACTCTGGAGTAAAGGCCATTGTTATTTTGGAAAACTTTTGTGACAAATTGGAAGAGGTTTTAGATCGCACTGAGATTGAGTCTATCTTCGTCACAAAAATTGGTGACTTTCAGTCCCCCTTTCAAAGCCGCCTTATGAATTTTGGTATTAAGTATATAAAAAAGCTAGTGCCCGCTTATAGCTTGCCTAACAGTCTTTCTCTGACTGGTTTGAGTAACTTTGATTCCGATTATCTTAAGCCGGAACACCGGGCTAGCGGCGATGATGTTTGTGTTATTCTTTACACCGGAGGCACTACTGGGGTGTCAAAAGGGGCAATGTTAAGCCACAGTAATTTGATCTCCAACATGATGCAGCTTCGTTCGCGATGCCTCGCTGTGATTGAAGATAAAGTTGAGAATATCGCGGCGCCTCTCCCTCTTTATCATAGCTATGCTTTTCTGTTGCACTGCCTCGCAATGCCTTATGCTGGCAATCACAACATCCTTATTACAAATCCGAGAGATTTGGACGGTTTAATCAAACTGTTTAGTAGCGTAACGATAAATGGCTTCGTTGGGATTAATACCCTCTATCTGGCGATGCTTAGGCACAAAAATTTCCCCAAAATAAATTTTGAAACTCTTAAGTTTTGTGGTGCTGGCGGTATGGCGATGGCAAGTTCAGTAATGGAGGAATGGGAAAAAGTAACTGGATGTGAAATTTATGAAGGATACGGTTTAACTGAGTGTTCACCGGTTGTGTCGGTGAATATCCCTGGTCGAGTTAAGCTCGGAACAGTTGGACCATTAGTGCCGGAAACAGAATTGAAAGTAATGGCTGATTCTGGAGACGAGGTTCCTCAAGGAGAGACCGGGGAGGCTTGGATTAGAGGGCCGCAGGTAATGCTTGGGTATTGGGATAGACCTGAAGAGACTGCAGAGACTATAACTGAAGATGGTTGGTTTAAATCAGGAGACTATGTCAGTGTCGACAGTGATGGTTATATTAAAATTGTAGATCGCAAAAAGGATATGATATTGGTGTCCGGTTTCAACGTTTTTCCTAACGAAATAGAAGATTGGGTCAACGGTCATCCTGGTGTTCTGGAAAGCGCCGCGATTGGTATGCCCAATGAGCGGTCTGGCGAAGCGGTTAAACTATTTGTAGTTCGGCAAGATCAATCATTAACATTAGAAGAACTTGTTCGTCACTGCAAAAAAGGACTTACTGCCTATAAGTTGCCACGAGATATAGTTTTTGTAGTGGATCTCCCAAAGTCTAATATTGGAAAAATCCTCCGTCGTGAGTTGCGCGATTGAGTGTCTGGGATTTCACCTCCCCTTAAAACCCGCAGAGTATGATGTGTGCTTGAATCCCTAGAACAAGAACTGGATTCGTGTCAGATAGTGGACGCGATTCGACTTAGTAGAAAATTCCAAGAACTTGTAAAATATAGTGCCAAAAATTCTCTAGACAGTAAAGCGGTAGCATCGCTAGCTGAGTCTATTAAGTTGTCACAAGACAAATGTTTGGCCCGCAATTCTTCAATACCAAATCAAATCAATTTTCCGGAACAATTACCTGTCAGCGCAAAAGCTGACGATATTGTAAAGCTGTTATCGGATCACCAAGTATTAGTGGTAGCTGGCGATACCGGGTCTGGTAAAACTACGCAGATACCGAAAATGTGCCTTGCCGCGGGATTTGGCAGGAGGGGCCTCATTGGTCATACTCAGCCGCGACGTTTAGCTGCGGTATCAGTAGCAGATCGTATAGCAGAAGAACTAGGGGTTCGAGTAGGAGAGGGTGTTGGTTATCAGGTTAGATTTAATGAAAAAGTAGGCCCTTCTACTTTTCTTAAACTCATGACTGATGGAATCCTCTTGGCGGAGATCCAACAAGATCGATTTCTTAATCGTTATGAAGTGCTTATTATTGACGAAGCACATGAGCGATCTCTTAATATCGATTTTTTGCTGGGTTTCCTAAAGCAGCTGTTACCAAAACGCCCCGATCTTAAATTAATTATCACATCGGCTACGATCGATTTAGAAAAGTTTTCGATGCATTTTAACAACGCGCCAATTGTTTCAGTTTCCGGGCGAACATTTCCAGTTGTTACGCAATACATGCCTTTGTTAGAAACCAACAAAGAGAAAGAAAACTCAAGCAATGGTGATTTTCTAGTCGATGGCGTTGTTGATGCTGTAGCTAAACTCTACAGCGAAAACAACTCAGCTGCGTACGAGCATAATGACGTATTGGTCTTCCTTGCTAGTGAGCGAGAAATTCGCGAGACGGCAACGGCATTTCGAAAACGTCGCTTGGCCAACACAGAAATATTGCCGCTGTACGCAAGGCTAAGGCATTCTGAACAAGTAAAAATATTCAAATCCCATAAGGGCAGACGCGTGGTGCTGTCGACAAATGTTGCTGAAACCTCACTTACAGTTCCCGGCATTCGATACGTCGTGGATACTGGTTTTGCTCGGATTAGTCGTTATAACTTGCAGAGTAAAGTGCAGCGGCTACCCATTGAAGCTGTATCTCAGGCAAGCGCGAATCAGAGGCAGGGACGCTGTGGACGGATCGCAGATGGCGTTTGTATAAGGCTTTACTCAGAGTCTGACTTTAATTCTAGGTCACTGTACACCGACCCCGAAATACGTCGAACTAATCTTGCATCAGTGATTTTAAAAATGCGCTTTATGCGCCTTGGCGATGTTGACGATTTCCCCTTTCTCGAAGCACCTGCTACTAAAGCCGTTAATGAAGGATTTAAACTTTTATATGAATTGAATGCATTGACCCCAGCCAGAGAACTTACCGCGCAAGGAAGCTGCATGGCGAGATTGCCTGTGGATCCTAAATTTGCCCGTATGTTAGTTGTCGCAGAATCAAGAGGTTGTCTGAGCGAAATCCTGATTATTGTAAGCGCGCTAAGTACTCAGGACCCACGAGAAACCAATGCCGAAAATAGGTCAGCTGCTCATGAGGCTCTGCAGCGATTTAACCACCCGGATTCTGACTTTCTTTCCTTTGTAAACCTCTGGCACGAGTATGAAAAAGAAAGGCAAAGTCTTAATCAGTCCCAGCTTAGGAAATTTTGTAAACAAAATTTTCTCTCTTACATGCGCATGCGTGAATGGCGCGAGATTCATCGCCAGCTACTCTTGTCGTGTCAATCTCTTGGTTGGAAAATCAATAAGGTCGCCGCAGAATATCAGTCAATTCATGAAAGTATAATCAGTGGTTCTCTTAACCAAATTGCCTGTAAGAGTGAAGGCAATGAATACTTAGGCAATCGTAATAGGAAATTTAAATTGCTGTCAAGTTCAGTGCTTAGCAAAAAACAATCTGACTGGATTGTCACAGGCGACTTAATTGAAACTCATCAGGTTTTCACTTCTATGGCCGCAAAAATTCAGCCGGAGTGGGTTGAACATATGGCATTGCACCTTGTGAAGCGTGAATATTTTGAGCCGCACTGGAGTAAAAAACGCCAGCAGGTTATGGCCTATGAAAAGGTCCATCTCTATGGGCTTACTTTATTGGAAAAGTCACTTATTAGCTTTTCTGATGTCGATCAGGTGGCCGCGCGGGAGATTTTTATAAGCGAGGGCTTAGCAGGCCGGCAGCTGATAACTAAACTGCCGTTTTACGCAGCTAATCTGGCCTTTCTTGACGCTTTGGCAAAGCAAGAGGATAAGATTCGTCGGCCTGAATTTATTCTTGGTGAATCGGATATCATTCGCTTTTTTGATGAGTGTGTACCAACGGACGTTTTATCTACTCGGTCACTTGAGTCTTGGTTTCGAGGCCTTACTCAGGATAAGGTCGCAAAGTCTGAATCCGAACCTGATACTGATACTTCTCTTGCTCAATCGAATTCAGGTCTGATAAAACATATTTTACATATAGAACATTCTCAGATGTTATCAGAGAATTTGAACGGCAGCGCTTTCGATCAGTTCCCTGACCTAACAACGGTGAATCGTAATCATCTAAATATCAATTATGTTTTTGATCCAAGCAATCATCGCGATGGTGCGACCATTGATATTCCACAATTGCTAATAGGCCAACTTGCTCAGGCAGACATCGATTGGGCGGTACCAGGTAATATTAGAGAGAAGTGCATCACCTTGATAAAGGGATTGCCGAAAGCGACACGGAAAAGCTTTATACCAGTCAGTGGCTTTGTGGATCAAATACTTCCTCTGATGTCATCCGCAGATGGCAGCTTAATCGATGGTTTGATTCGCAATGTGCGTAATTTGAAAAAGCTCAATCTAAGCGCTGCCGATTTTAGTGGTGTTGAGATCCCTAAACATCTGCTGGTAAAGATCAGAGTTTTAGATGAAAACGGGTTGGAGCTAGGGTTTGGTGGTGACTTAGCTGCGTTAAAACGTGATTTCGCCCTGAATAGTGAAACACACAGTGGTAGTGATAATGAGTCTGCTAGCTTGCATCCACTAGAGCGTCAGGGGCTAACTGATTGGAGTCTCGATGAGCTGCCAGTCACTTTAGAGGTAGGGGATAACCTACTGTTAATTAGATACCCAGCGTTAGTGGATGAGGGTGAAAGCGTTGCGGTTAGGCTTTTTACTGATCAAGCCGAAGCAGCAAAAATTAATCGATCTGGGTTAATACGCTTGTTAATGCTTCGTAGTGCTCAGCAGCGTAACTCGATCCGTAAAGCGGGGGTCAGATTTTTAAATTCCATGGCACTAAAAATGAACGGCGAAAGCATTATTGATGTTGATCAATTGCTTGAAGCCGCTTATGTGGAGGCATTTCAACTAGACGCAGAGCGCCCCGAGGATAAATCTGGGTTTGATGCGTTACTAGAGCGTGGCAAATCAAAGTTGATCCCTCGCTCTGAAGAGCTGCAACGTCTTTTAACTGCAATTGTTGATAAGCAGTTTGAAATTCGTAAGCTTCTGCGGGGAAAACAATCACCTGCAATAGACTATGCAGTAAGCGATATTAATGACCAGCTAGTGAATCTGGTGTTTGATGGGTTCCTTGAGCAAACGCCAGTAAGCTGGCTGCAACAGTTTCCGAGGTATCTGGCGGCTATTGAGCAGCGGCTAAGCAAAGCGCCTCACCTAGGGGCCAAAGATCAAGAGATAAGCAATGAGATGCGATTACACTGGAGACGCTATACCCAGATCAGAGATTCAATAGAGATTTACGATAATGAGCTAATGATCCAACTGCGATGGATGTTGGAGGAATATAGGGTTTCTCTGTTTGCGCAGAATTTAGGCACTAAAGTTTCGGTATCTGCGAAAAGAATCCAAAAACAATTCGAGCTATTTCGCTGATTTTTGGGTCTAATGGTAACATCCTTGTTTATTCGGCTGTCCAGCCCTGTGTTTTTTTGTTTAGCAATCACAGGGCTATTGTCCTATTTAAACCTAGACTTGGTGTAGTGGTCATCAATGATGAGCCCAAATTCTCGCTATTACGCTCATAAATATAAGAAACTACAGATTTAAATGACATGAATCCTCGCTTTTTCATCGCCAGATTGCAGAAAATCGGCGTCGCCGCTCGTTCTAGCCTCATTGTGTTGATGCTGGGAAGCAGTTTACTGAGCACGCCTGTTTCAGCTCAGACTGCAGACCCTTGGAATTCCATCAATCAGCACAGCTTTGCATTCAATGATTTTTTCGATCAACTGATCGTTAGGCCTGTAGCAGCAACGTATACTACTTTTTTGCCTCGTTTCGCTCGTCAAGGCATAAGTAATTTCTTCAGCAATCTCGATGACATCAATGTTTTTGTAAATGATTTACTGCAGTTGAAACTGGACGACGCTTTAGTCGATTCAGGACGATTATTGGTAAATACTACAATAGGCGTTGGTGGTGTGTTTGATTTTGCTAGTGATTTTGGACTCCAAAAGCATGAGGAAGACTTCGGACAGACCCTAGGTCGCTGGGGCGTTGGTTCAGGGCCGTACCTTATGCTCCCAATTTTTGGCGCGAGTAATGCTAGGGATTCAGTTGGTCTGATTCTAGACACTTTGTTTAACCCAATTCAGTATCAAGATAACAGCTCAGCTCGATTAGCTTTGTTTGTGCTGCGAGAAACAGACACTCGCTCTTCGTTACTGGCACTCGATGAGCTGATTATAGGTAACAGATACCTCTTTATTCGGGAGGCTTATGTCCAAAGACGTGAGTATTTGGTACACGATGGCAACGTCGCTAATGATTTCGGGGCTTTTTAAGCTGGTCTCTGGTGCGCTATTTGGCCTACACTTGGCTAATTAATCTCAGCCCGCCGAATCACAAACAGTGAGAATCACAATAACAGCTATGCCATCGCAGTCCCCTAAAGACCCAACGTTGCCTCCTAGAATTCTTCTAATCGACGATGACTCCAGTGTTCGTCGTAATATTTGCACGTTTCTGACCGATAGTGGTTTTGAAATTATCGAAGCCGCTAATGGGGCTGAAGGAGTCTTATTATTTAAAAGAGAGAAACCTGATCTGGTGCTGTGTGACCTCAGAATGCCAGACATGGATGGCTTGGAAGTCATTAAAGAGGTTACCTCAGAAAGCTCGAACACTCCTGTCATAGTTATTTCCGGTTATGGGGAAATTGGAGATGCAGTTCAGGCCTTGAGGCTCGGAGCCGCAGACTACCTGATGAAACCAATCAAGGACTTGGAGGTTTTAGAATATTCTGTTCGCCGAGGGTTGAAAGAAGCCGCTCTAATCGCTGAAAACCTTGACTATGGCAAACAACTAGAAAGTACTAACTCACAGCTTCGACGATCATTAGACCTGTTGCGAACGGATCAACAAGCCGGCAGGTTAGTGCAAACACGGCTTCTACCTCATACCCCTTTTCAGCTAGGTAGCTTCGTTTGTCAGCACAAGATAGTACCGTCTCTCTATCTAAGTGGAGACTTTGTAGACTATTGGAACGCAGAGGATGGACAGCTGGTATTTTACATAGCGGATGTATCGGGCCACGGTGCCTCTTCAGCCTTTGTTACGGTGTTGCTGAAATACATGGCAAGAGATATAACTAAGCGCCAGCATAAGCAGCACGAGAGTCTGTCTGCTGCTGCTATTCTCTCTAAATTAAACAAAGAGCTGAACCAAGCGAACTTGCAAAAACACGTAACCATGTTTATCGGAGTTATTGATCAAAAATTAAACCATATGACTTATAGCGCGGCCGGTCATTATCCCATGCCTATAGTAGGCTCGAGAAAGGGCTATACCTTGCTCGAAGAGAAAAGCTTTCCACTAGGGGTTCATGACAAGGCAAGTTACGATGATGTCATTCTAGAAATAGATTCAGAATTTAGTATTAATCTTTTTTCAGACGGGGTGCTTGAGCTCATCGATGCTAAAAGCTTGGCTAGTAAAGAGGCCTATTTAATAGATCTAGTTACTAGCAAAAAAGGTGGTTATCAGGAGGTATATGACAGTCTAGATCTTGATTTGGTTGTTGACGCACCTGACGACGTTGCCTTGCTTACAATACAGATGGCAGGGCATTGAGATCAACGCGGGCTAAGTAATATTCTTTTTGTCTCGAACCCTTAGCTTAGATTGAATAAAGTCGCTATGGGAAACATAGATCAGATCTGAAACCTTTCTAATTAAGTTATCCTCGTACTTGTCCAAAGTTTCGTCGGAAAATGCAATCCGCCACATGTTTTCTATGAGATCAGTTTTTTGTGCGTAGTCATAGTGCTCATTTATTAAGCTTGTAAATTCAAAAAGAGAGGTTGCGTTTTTTGCCTCATCTTTTGCTAGTGATGCTAGCTCTTCAATTTCATCGCCGGATAGTGCTAGTTGATCTTTTAAAACTTCAATAAATTCTGCTGCCTCACGTTCATCAAGCTGATGGTCTGAATTCATTACCTCTATCATTAGTGCAGCACAGGCGAGATTTAATTTCTTGGCGGTTTCATCGGGTCCTTCTGCAGTGGCTTTTTTAAGGTTGCGATCGAAGAAAGATTTAAACTTACTGAGCATAGAGTTTACCTATAATTGTAAATGTAGTTATTAATACAGTGTTTTAAACACGAAGAATATGATGCCATATCACTCGAGAGATGCAATGGCATCTGACAATACAGAAATCCCAGCATCTTTTCTAAAAGCATTTTCCGACAAATAGCGCCTGAATTGCTTGCCTCCGGGTTCACCCTTAAAAAGCCCCAAAATATGCCGTGTCATATGTTGAAGAGGTGTACCTTTGCGAAGCTCCGACTCCATATACGGAATGTAGCTTTCCAAATAATCCTGCCTAGTAAGAGGCTCTTTTTTTTCGCCAAAGACTTGAGAATCAACATTGGAGAGCATAAATGGGTTCTGGTAGGCCTCTCGGCCGACCATTACTCCATCAACTTTTGAGCCAAACTCGATAGTTGTATTAATATCCTTAAGCCCGCCGTTGATTATTATTTCTAGCTCTGGAAAAGATTTTTTTACATCAAATACGCGTTGGTAGTTAAGCGGAGGCACTTCCCGGTTTTCTTTGGGGGATAAACCGGACAGTATCGCTATTCGGGCATGGATTATAAAAGTATCGCAGCCAGAATCGGCCACGATGCCTATAAAGCTCTGTAGGAATTCGGTGCTATCTTTATCATCAATTCCGATTCTGCACTTCACGGTCACTGGCAATGATGTTGCGCTGCGCATACTTTTAATACAGCTCGCGACAAGATCAGGTTCTGCCATAAGGCAGGCGCCAAATGCGCCAGACTGTACCCGTGCGCTAGGGCACCCAACGTTAAGATTAATTTCCTGATAGCCCGCGTCCTCCCCAAGTTTGGCTGCCATAGCGAGTTGACCGGGATCACACCCACCGAGCTGTAAGGCCACAGGTTGTTCGCTCATGTCATGTTGGAGGAGATACGCAGCGTCTCCGTGCGCAAGCGCAGCGCTGGTAACCATCTCAGTGTAAAGAAGGGTGTGTTTGGAGAACTGACGGAGAAACATGCGGTCGTGTCTGTCAGTCCAATCCATCATCGGTGCTACACAAAATTTTCGACTAAAACTCATATTGAATACAATTCTTACTAAATCACCTAAACATCAGGTTTATGTTGGTTGGGATAATTTTGTGCGCGCGGGATTGATAGCAACTCGCGCCTACACGGCCTTCACACTAAGTCGATCATTATAGCAGGTAGGAATTGCTAAGGTTTAGCGTATAATTTCCGGCCTCGATAACCTTTGATGTGATTATAATTAGCCAATGTCTGAAATTAGAACACGAATAGCTCCGTCACCAACCGGAGATCCACATGTAGGCACCGCCTACATTGCATTGTTTAATCGGTGCTTTGCACATCATCATGGCGGGAAATTTATCTTAAGAATTGAAGATACTGATCAGGTGCGAAGCACCGATCAGTCTGAGAAAGATATCTTGGATGCCCTAGGATGGCTGGGCCTCAGCTGGGATGAAGGCCCTGGCATAGGCGGCGAATATGGGCCGTATAAGCAAAGTGAGCGTGGTGAAATTTACGATCAACATATCAAGCAATTACTCGAGACTGGTTCCGCATTCCCTTGCTTTTGTACATCCCGCCGGCTCGACGATCTGCGCAAGCAGCAAATGAGCGATAAGGCTGCCGTGGGCTATGATGGCCACTGCTTGCAACTGGCCCCTGAGGCTGCCGCTGCACGTGTAGCAGCAGGCGAAGAGCATGTCATCCGGATGAAAATTCCGAAGGATGGGGATTGTACATTTGACGATATGCTCAGAGGCCCTGTCTCGATCTCATGGTCTCAGGTTGACATGCAAGTACTCATCAAATCTGACGGCAAGCCAACCTATCATTTCGCTAACGTGGTTGATGATCATCTTATGAAGATCAGTCATGTCATTAGAGGCGAGGAGTGGATTAACTCTGCACCTAAACACATATTGCTTTACCAATATTTTGGTTGGAACGTACCAGTTCTGTGTCATATGCCATTGCTCAGAAACCCTGATAAAAGCAAGCTCAGCAAACGTAAGAATCCTACCAGCATCGGTTATTATCAAGCGATGGGCTATCTTCCGGAGGCAATGTTAAATTATCTGGGAATGATGGGATGGACGATGCCAACTGGTGAGGAAATGTTTAGTCTACAAGAAATGACTGACTCTTTCGATATTAGCAGGGTGTCTTTAGGTGGGCCAATATTCGACATCCAGAAATTGGACTGGTTAAACGGCAAATACATCAGAGAGACGTTAGACGATCAACAATTCGCTAAGCTGTTTGCCGAGTGGGCGTTCAGCGCTGACAAAATTCAAAGAATAGTCCCCTTATTGAAGCAAAGGGTTGAGCGGTTCTGCGATGTGGCGGAACTGGGTAGCTTTTTCATTAGTGCTAACCCAATGCTCTCAGTAGATCTTTTCGAGCACAAGGTGCTAACTGTTGAAGCTCAAATAAAAATTCTACAGTTCAGTTTGTGGCATTTGGAAGCTTTGGAGGCTTGGAATCGTGAATTCATTGAGTCGTCGCTGCAAGGATTGGCAGGGCAGTTGGATTTAAAGATCCGAGATTTCTTGTTCCCGCTCTTCTTAGCCATCAGCGGAAAGGCTGTTTCTACCTCTGTTATAGAGTCTATCGACATTTTAAAGCTGGACATCACTCGGGCGAGGCTGCGTGCCGCCATTGAAATGCTTGGCGGGATTTCTAAAAAAATGGCCAAGAATCTTGAGCGAGAATACCGAAGTCTCGACTAGCGTCGCGGCAACTTAGATTTTTTGATGTCAATTGATAGTCGTGGGTGATTGACTTGGCTCTTTGCTGTGCTTAGAATGCGCCTGCTTTTTGAATATCCGCAAGTCGAAGTGCGTTAGAAAATAATGGGGCCTTAGCTCAGCTGGGAGAGCGCAACGCTGGCAGCGTTGAGGTCATCGGTTCGATCCCGATAGGCTCCACCATTTCCCGACATGCACAGTATCAGCTAATCCTATTCAATCCTTTCTTTTGGCAGCCATTTTTGGTCAAGCTCTTATTCTGCTCCAATCCATCGGTTTTAGTCTTCTATGGCTATAGACTCAATGTCCGAAGCAATGCTTGATCCCAGCACTCAAGCTGAGCACTAGGCGCCCGCCAAATGTCGGCTAAATCTGTTTTGAATTCACCGCGAAAATTTAATGAAAAAAGGCGCCTCAGTTTAACTTCGGCGCCTTTTCTTAAATCTTAATTTGCCTCTATGGCAGTATTATTTCGCTGGGTAATCTCTTGCTGTGTAGCCTTTGTAAAGTTGACGTGGACGCCCGATTTTATATTCGCTGCTCATCATTTCATTCCAGTGAGCAATCCAGCCAGGCGTTCTTCCAGTGGCGAAAATCACTGTAAATAAGCTAGTTGGAATACCTATGGCTTTCAAAACGATACCAGAGTAAAAGTCTACATTAGGATAAAGTTTCTTTGAGATAAAATATTCATCTTCGAGCGCAATTTTTTCTAGTTTGCGGGCGATTCTAAATAGCGGGTCATTTTCAATGCCTAGCTCTGCTAAGACCTCGTCACAGATTCCGCGCATCACTTTCGCTCTCGGATCAAAGTTTTTGTAAACCCGGTGACCAAAGCCCATTAGTCGAAATGGATCGCTTTTGTCCTTAGCTTTAAGAATATATTCTTCGATTCTCGATTCATCGCCAATTTCGTCTAGCATCTCAAGCACGGCTTCATTGGCGCCGCCATGAGCTGGCCCCCACAGGGCAGCAATGCCCGAAGCGATACAAGCGTAAGGGTTTGCTCCAGTTGAGCCAGCAAGCCTTACAGTGGAAGTTGAAGCATTCTGCTCATGATCTGCATGAAGTAAAAAGATGGTATCCATTGCTTTAACTAACGTAGGACTGACTTTAGGAGCTTCGCAAGGTGTACTAAACATCATGTGCAAAAAGTTCTCACTGAAGCTCATGTCGTTTTGGGGATACATAAAGGGTTGGCCAACACCATGTTTGTAGCACATGGCTGCCAGTGTCGGCATCTTCGCAATGACACGGTGTGCTGCGGTCATTCTGTGCTCTGGCAAATCAGCGTCTAGAGTGTCGTGATAAAAAGCCGACAGGGCGCCGACTACGCCGCATAACATAGCCATGGGGTGTGCTGTGCGTGGAAACCCTTTAAAGAACTGATGGATCTGTTCATCAACCATCGTGTGGTAGCGGATCCCATTTTCAAAATCTACATTTTCTTCTTCGGTGGGTAATTCACCGTTTAATAATAAATAGCAGGTTTCAAGGAAGGTAGATTGTTCTGCCAATTGCTCGATTGGGTAGCCTCTGTAAAGAAGGATTCCTGCGCCGCCATCGATGTAGGTGATTTCGGAATCGCAAGCTGCAGTTGAGACGAAACCAGGGTCGTAGGTGAAAATGCCTTCGCTAACTAGGCTTCTTACATCCACTACATCAGGGCCAGTACTGCCCTCATAAACAGGCAGTACGATAGTCTTATCGATCCCGTCGATGGTTAGCTGGGCCTTTTTTTCACTCATGCTGGACTCCTATAGAATATTAGAAAAGAGAGGTAAATCTTTAAAATCAATTAGTTACGGCTATTTTTCTGGTAATAATCTTACCTTCCTGACTGATCAGGGATGGCAATACTAGGAAGAGTCTTGGTACGTTGTCAAATGTTTGTCACTTCGAGTCTTTCTACCATGGACTATAATGATTGTAGTTGACGCAGACTTCCGTATTTACTTAAATCTACAGGATTAGCCATTTTGTGCTAAACCGGTAGTATAGGGATGATTTTTGCTGCAGAGCCTGCCTTAAAGGGCTGACAAAGCATTGTCATAATTGGTCCGATAGGCTGAAGTTTTATTGTATTGGCTAACCTATAAGATTATACTTTCTGGCCTGTAAATCTCCTAATTTGTATAGGTATTTCAACCAGTTTGCGCACTTTTGCCGACTTGAAATCTTAATACTCTTAATCCACGCCAAGGGACCCAGCATAACGTGAAAGACACAAGACCTGTAAACTTAAATCTGCTTGTTTTCAGATGGCCGATCCCCGCCATCACATCGATACTTCACAGAATCAGCGGTGTATTTATATTTTTCGGCATCGCCGCGCTTCTATACCTCCTTGACCTGTCTCTTAGCTCCCAAGCGGGCTTCGACGAGGCAGCTAATCTGCTTAGCGGCACTACTGTGAAATTGATTGTCTGGGCCGTTGCGTCTGGCATCCTTTATCACCTAATCGCAGGCATCAAACATTTAATTATGGATTACGGTTTTGGCGAGACTGTCGAGGGTGGTAGAACAGGTGCGATTTTAGTGCTTGTTATTTCCGCTATCGCAATTGCCGCAGTGGGGTATTGGATATGGTAACTAACGCAACCAGCTTGAGTCGTTCCGGAGTATCTGACTGGCTTATTCAGCGATTTAGCGCAGTCATTTTGGCAGCATACACGTTCTTTATTCTCGGGGCGTTCATTGTGAATCCAGATATGGACTACAACACGTGGAGCACACTGTTCAACTCTAATCCTATGAGATTGTTTAGTTTGATAACGATCTTCGCTTTATGCGGCCATGCTTGGATAGGACTTTGGACCATCACCACAGATTACTTAAACGTCCATCATGTTGGGGGTTTAGCAACATTCAGTAGACTTACAGTTCAGGCACTATGCGCACTAATCACAGTGACGTATTTGTTCTGGGGCATTCAGATTTTTTGGGGTAGTTAGATGACAACCATGCGCAATATTTCTTTTGATGCGGTTATTGTTGGCGGCGGCGGTGCAGGTATGCGTGCTGCGTTGCAACTTGCTCAGTCCGGTTTCAAGACAGCAGTAATTTCCAAAGTATTTCCCACTCGCTCACACACCGTATCGGCACAAGGTGGGATCACCTGCGCGATTGCCAGCGATGACCCTAATGACGATTGGCGGTGGCATATGTATGACACTGTAAAGGGGTCTGACTATATAGGCGATCAAGACGCGATCGAATATATGTGCAGCGAGGGTCCTCAGGCTGTGTTCGAAATGGAGCATATGGGATTACCATTTTCACGAACTGAGAGCGGCCGTATCTATCAGCGTCCATTTGGCGGCCAATCCAAAGACTATGGTAAAGGCGGGCAGGCGGCTAGAACATGTGCAGCAGCAGATAGAACTGGTCATGCTCTTCTTCACACGCTTTACCAAGGCAATCTCAAGAACAACACAGTTTTCCTAAACGAGTGGTATGCCACTGATTTGGTTAAGAACCAAGACGGCGAAGTCGTTGGTGTCATAGCGATATGCATAGAAAGCGGTGAAACAGTATTTGTTAAATCAAAAGCTACTGTCTTCGCAACTGGCGGTGCTGGACGAATTTATGCATCAACAACCAATGCAATGATTTGCACAGGTGATGGCGCGGGCATGGCAATGCGCGCTGGTTATCCTATGCAAGACATGGAAATGTGGCAATTTCACCCAACCGGCATTTATGGGGCTGGAACTCTCGTTACTGAAGGATGTAGAGGCGAGGGTGGCTATCTTATAAATAAGGATGGTGAACGTTTCATGGAGCGTTATGCGCCAAACGTAAAAGATTTAGCTGGGCGGGATGTTGTAGCCCGATCTATGGTTCTGGAAATGCTTGAAGGTCGAGGCTGCGGTGAAGCAGGTGATCACGTGATGTTGAAGCTGGATCATCTAGGGGAAGACGTTCTTAACGCCAAGTTGCCTGGTATTTTAGAGCTCTCACGGACCTTTGCTCACGTAGATCCGGTTAAGGAGCCTATCCCAGTAGTGCCAACCTGTCATTACATGATGGGCGGCATTCCAACCAATGTGAATGGCCAAGCACTGACTCAAAACAGAGACGGTGTAGATCAACCGATACCAGGTTTGTTTGCCGTGGGTGAGGCAGCTTGTGTATCAGTCCATGGCGCTAATCGTTTGGGCGGCAACAGCTTGTTAGATCTCATTGTTTTCGGCCGCGCCGCGGGCAAACATATCGAACAAATGCTGCAGCAGGGTCTAGAACAGAGGCAAGCCAGTGACTCAGACATAGAGATGTCAATGTCGCGTCTTGCGCGAATGAATGAAAGCACCTCTGGTGAAAGCGTGCCTGTGCTACGCAAAGAGCTCCAAACCATTATGCAAAACCACTTTGGTGTTTTCCGTAAAGGAGAGTTCATGCAGGAAGGAATCAAGAAGCTTGAAGAGCTGCGTCAGCGGATAGATAACGTCCATTTGACGGATAAGAGCAATACTTTTAACACCGCTCGCATCGAGGCTCTTGAGCTAGAAAATTTATTCGAAGTTGCGCGTGCTACAGCGATTTCTGCTGAAGCGAGACCTGAAAGTCGCGGAGCTCACGCTCGCGATGATTTCAGAGAGAGAGATGATGAAAACTGGCTTTGTCATTCTTTGTATTTCCCAGAAGACAAAAAAGTAGGTAAGCGTGCGGTGAATTTTTCACCAAAAACCGTGGACACTTTTGAGCCATCAGTTAGATCTTATTAATATTAACTACGTAAATTTAGGTGGTCTGTCGTGTTAGTTAGCATATATCGTTACAACCCTGAGATCGACGCTAAGCCGATTATGCAGGATATTGAAGTTGAGATACCTGAAGGTAAAGACTTGATGGTGCTAGATGTCCTTAACCTAGCGAAGGAAAAGGACCCTACTATTGTTTATCGGAGATCATGCCGAGAGGGCGTTTGTGGCTCTGACGGCATGAACATCAATGGCCAAAATGGATTGGGTTGTATTACGCCTTTGTCAGAAGCGGTCAAACCCGGTAAGAAACTAGTTCTAAGGCCCTTGCCCGGTTTACCTGTAATTCGAGACCTTGTCGTTGATATGTCAATCTTCTACAAGCAGTTCGAAAAAGTTAAGCCTTGGCTGATGAACGATACACCAGCTCCCGCGATTGAGAGACTTCAGTCACAAGAGGATAGAGCAAAGTTAGATGGCCTGTACGAATGCATTCTCTGTGCATGTTGCAGTACTGCATGCCCTTCGTTTTGGTGGAATCCCGATAAATTTATCGGTCCGGCCGGTCTCTTGCAGGCTTATCGATTTTTAGCTGATACGCGCGATACTGCTGCGGTAGAGCGTCTGGCTGGCTTAGACGACCCGTTTAGTGTGTTTCGTTGTCGCGGAATTATGAACTGTGTATCTGTCTGTCCGAAAGGTTTAAACCCGACTCGGGCCATCGGACACATACGCACCATGTTGGTGGCTGAAGGAACCTAAGACAGAGCAACGGATAAGCCCTGCGCTAATAATTCACAAGAAAAGCTAGACAGAATTAGTTCAGCATAAATGAACGGAATAAGGCATCGAATTTGTGCCATCGCTGAGGTAAAAAATGCAACAAAACTTAATGGAATTGATGTTGAGTACCGGTCATATATCGGGCTCCAACGCCGCCTATGTAGAGGATCTTTATGAATCCTACCTCTCTGACCCGGGCTCAATTCCCGACCAATGGAAAGATTATTTTTCAGCACTTCCACCTGTTAACGGTTCCAGCGCGCCTGATGTTTCCCATTCAGAAATACGAAAAGATTTTAAAGCGCTTAGTAAGAGAAGTAGGTTCACTCCGGTTTTAAGTAATGACGCTGTAGTGAACTCTGAACATGAGAGAAAACAGGTTCAGGTCATGCTGCTTATCAGCTCATACCGTGTGAGAGGGCATCAAAAAGCAAAGCTTGACCCCCTTGGGCTAATGCCCAGAGAGAGGGTGCCTGATTTGGACCTCGAATTTCACGATTTATCCCCAGTAGACTACTCCACTGCATTCCAGACTGGTTCTTTGTTTATTAGTCGAGATATTGCTCCTTTAAGAGATATTGTCGATACCCTTGAGCGTATATATTGCAGCTCCATCGGCTATGAGTTCATGCACATAGTCAATTTGGAAGAGAAGCAATGGATTCAGCAGCGCATTGAAGGTAACGATGGCTTTCCAGCCTTTGAAAATGATGTTAAACGGCATTTGTTAGAACGTCTTATCGCTGCAGAGGGGCTAGAAAAGCACCTAGACTCCAAATATCCAGGTACTAAAAGGTTTGGTTTAGAGGGTGGTGAAAGCCTTATCCCCGCACTTGATGAGTTGGTTCAACGGTCGGGTAATTACGGCGCAAAAGAAATCGTATTGGGCATGGCTCATCGAGGACGCTTAAACGTTCTGGTGAATATTCTAGGTAAAAACCCAGCAGACCTGTTTGATGAATTTGAAGGCAAGGTCGTTTATGAAAGCTCTGGAGATGTAAAGTATCACCAGGGATTTTCTTCTAATATTATGACAACCGGTGGTGAAGTTCATATGGCGATGGCGTTCAACCCATCTCATTTGGAAATTGTATCACCGGTAGTAGAAGGCTCTGTCAGAGCTCGTCAATCTAGGCGTGGGGATAAAGAAGGCTCTCAGGTTGTGCCTATAATCATCCATGGTGATGCGGCATTTGCTGGACAGGGTGTGGTAATGGAGACGTTCCAAATGTCCATGACCCGAGCTTATTCTACTGGTGGCACTGTCCATATAGTGATAAACAATCAAGTGGGCTTCACAACCAGTCGTCAAGATGATGCTCGTTCAACCGAGTACTGTACCGATGTTGCTAAAATGGTTCAGGCTCCGATCTTTCATGTTAATGCAGATGACCCCGAGGCAGTTTTATTTGTCACGCAATTAGCACTGGATTTCAGATATCAATTTAAAAAAGATGTTGTTGTTGATTTGGTTTGTTATCGCCGTCGCGGTCATAATGAAACTGATGAGCCAGCGTCGACTCAGCCACTTATGTACGCGGCCATAAAACAGCATAAGTCCACTCGCGTTTTGTACGCCGAATTACTCAATGCTCAGAATATAATGAGCACTGAGGAATCAGACTTGCTAAACAATAACTACCGCACTGCATTAGATACCGGTGAGCATGTAGTTAAGAGTCTCGTCAAAGAGCCTAGCGTTGAGTTATTTGTCGACTGGAGTCCTTATCTAGGTCATGCATGGAGTGCTCATTACAATACCTCGATGCCTCTCAAAACCTTGCAAGGCCTAGCCAGGAAATTAGTAACAACACCAAAAGATTTCAAAACTCAGCGCCAAGTCCAAAGACTTTTGAACGACAGGTCAAGTATGGCTGCGGGCGAACTTCCTATAGACTGGGGTTTCGCGGAAACTCTAGCTTATGCGAGCATTTTGATAACAGGAAACAAAGTTAGAATTACCGGGCAAGACGTTGGCAGAGGCACTTTTTCACATCGACATGCCGTTCTTCATGATCAGGTTACCGGCGAGACTTACACGCCGTTACAAGCATTAGAAAAAAATCAAGGTAGCTTTACTATCTACGACTCCTTGCTTTCAGAAGCGGCGGTGTTGGCGTTTGAATATGGTTACGCAACGACTATCCCAAATGCCTTAGTAATCTGGGAAGCTCAATTCGGTGATTTTGCGAACTCAGCTCAGGTTGTGATCGATCAGTTCATCACCAGTGGTGAACATAAGTGGTCAAGGCTCTGTGGATTGACACTATTACTACCCCATGGTTATGAAGGCCAAGGCCCTGAGCATTCTTCAGCCAGACTCGAACGTTTCTTGCAACTTTGTGCGGAACAAAATATTCAAGTGTGCGTGCCGACAACGTCTGCGCAGGTATTTCACATGCTTAGAAAGCAAGTACTTTGTCCGCTGCGCAAGCCACTGGTGGTTATGTCGCCGAAAAGTCTGCTTCGACATAAAGAGTCGGTATCGAGCCTTGAAGAATTAGCCGATGGCTCTTTTCAAGTTGTTCTTGACGAAACAGATGACTTTGACCCAGATTCTATAAAGCGGCTCATTATTTGTAGTGGCAAAGTTTACTATGATTTGAGGGCTGAGCGACGCACTCGAGAAATAAACGACATTGCCATCATTCGTATGGAACAGTTGTATCCGTTCCCGCACGATGATTTTTTGAACTGCTTATTACAATATAAAAACCTTGAATCTATCGTTTGGTGTCAAGAAGAGCCTATGAATCAAGGGGCATGGTATTCAAGCCAGCATCATCTACGAAAAGCTATAAATGAGCATTTCCCTACTATTTATCTTGAGTATGTAGGTCGAGATGCGTCTGCATCGGTAGCCGCTGGTTACCCCGCTCTTCATTTAAGCCAATTGAAGAAATTTATTGACGAAGCCTTAAGCTAATTAATTGCACGTAATCGACTACGTACTCGTGATCGATTAAAAGGGACAGACTATGACAATAGAATTAAAAGCACCCACTCTTCCTGAATCAGTGCCCGATGGCACGATTGCTACGTGGTACAAGAGCGTCGGCGATACGGTATCGCGCGATGAGCTACTTGTAGACATTGAAACAGACAAGGTTGTTATCGAAGTAGTATCTCCCACCGACGGCGTTTTGAAAGAAATTATCAAAAACACCGGTGATACTATTGTTAGTAATGAAGCTATTGGAAGTGTTGATGCTGGCGCGGCTGCCGCACCAGCGGTTTCCGCTGCTGCTCCAGCCGCCGCGTCACCTGAAACGGGGTCAGTTGGAGACTCGTTAGCTAGTCCAGCGGCTAAGAAATTAATTGAAGAAAATGCGCTTGATGAAAAATCAGTCGTCGGAAGTGGCAAAGATGGTCGCATTACCAAAGAAGATGTGGTGAACCATATGCAAGCCCCGGTTGCTCCTGCAGCACCTGCCGGTCCAGCCTCACAAAATTCCGTTTCTGCGAGCGTCTCGACAGACGGACGCACCGAGGAAAGGGTGCCCATGAGTCGGCTGCGCGCAAAAGTAGCTGAGCGATTGCTGCACGCAACTCAAACCACAGCGATGCTCACTACTTTTAACGAAGTGAATATGAAACCTGTAATGGATATTCGCACTCGCTACAAAGATCAATTCGAAAAGACTCACGACGGAGTCAGGCTTGGTTTTATGTCATTCTTCGTTCGTGCCTGTATAGAAGGGCTGAAGCGATTCCCTGCGGTGAATGCGTCTCTAGACGGCAAAGAAATTGTCTACCACGGTTACCAAGATATCGGGGTTGCGGTAGGTTCCCCCCGCGGCCTAGTTGTTCCTGTATTACGCAATGCGGATAATATGGGTTTGGCACAGATCGAAAAATCTATTCGGGAATATGGCCTCAAAGCACAAGACGGCAAACTCACTATTGATGAGTTGGCTGGGGGGACGTTCACTATTTCCAATGGTGGCGTTTTCGGCTCATTATTATCAACTCCTATTCTTAATCCTCCTCAGACCGCTATTTTAGGTATGCACAAGATTCAAGAACGGCCAATGGCTGTTGATGGCGAGGTCAAAATCTTACCCATGATGTATCTTGCTCTGTCTTATGATCATCAGATGATAGATGGCAAAGAAGCCGTTCAGTTCCTTGTAACTGTCAAAGAATTACTGGAAGACCCTACGCGGTTAATTCTAGAAATTTAATTCAATAACGAAGCTCTATTAAAGAGAATTGATTATGGCTAGTGAATACGATGTAGTGGTGATTGGGTCAGGTCCTGCTGGATATGTCGCCGCAATTAGGTGTGCCCAACTCGGCTTTAAAACCGCGTGTATAGAGAAATGGCTGAATAAAGAGAACAAGACAGTCTATGGAGGGACTTGTTTAAACGTAGGCTGTATTCCTTCTAAAGCGCTGTTAGATAGTTCACACAAATACTTGGAAGCAACTCAGCATTTTGATGTCCACGGCATTAAAGTGTCTAAAGTTGAGATCGACGTTCCGGCGATGATTGCTCGAAAAACTAAAGTGGTCGAGCAGCTTACCGGGGGAATTAAAGGCCTATTCGCCGGAAACAAAGTTGATGGCATCGGCGGCACGGGCAAAGTCACTGGCGCAAATACAGTGATGGTTACTAAAACCGACGGCGAGAAAGAAGAGCTCACGGCAAAGCACATTGTCATTGGCGCCGGATCAATACCTATCGCTATTCCTCCTGCACCTGTAGACCAAGAGAGCATAGTTGACTCCACGGGTGCGTTGGAATTTCTTGAAGTACCTAAGCGCCTCGGTGTAATCGGTGCTGGAGTAATTGGACTTGAGCTGGGCAGTGTTTGGGCACGACTTGGATCTGAAGTAACAGTTCTAGAGGCTATGGACGAGTTCCTTCCATTGGCTGATAAGGAAATTGCAAAAGAGTCGGCTAAGATTTTCGCGAAGCAGGGTCTTGATATTAAGCTTGGCGCTAGAGTTACTGGCAGTAAGGTAAGCAAGGGCGCGAAAAAATCAGTTACCATTGAATATACCGATTCGGAAGGCGAGCAAAAAGCTCAGTTCGATAAGGTTATTGTTGCTGTCGGTCGTCGTCCTTACACAGATGAGTTATTGGATTCCTCTGTAGGGATAGAAATAGACGAGCGTGGCTTCATTAAAGTTAACGAGCAATGCCAAACCAACATACCAAGTATTTATGCTTGTGGTGATGTGGTCCGTGGACCAATGCTGGCGCACAAAGGCATGGAAGAAGGCGTCATGGTTGCTGAGCGAATTGCCGGCAAAATGACTCAGGTAAATTATGATCTTGTGCCCTCGGTTATTTACACTCATCCAGAAGTTGCCTGGGTTGGTAAAAGCGAAGAACAACTAAAAGCTGACGGCATTGAATACAATGTGGGTTCATTTCCATTCGCTGCAAATGGACGAGCCTTAGCGGCAAACGATACAGACGGTATGGTAAAGATGCTTGCCGATGCAAAAACCGACCGTATTTTGGGTTGTCATATTATTGGATCTGCCGCCGCTGACTTGCTGCAACAGATTGTAATTGCGATGGAATTTAGTTCCAGCGCTGAAGACATAGGTTTAACCATGTTTTCTCATCCTGCACTCTCCGAAGCTGTTCACGAAGCGGCATTGGCTATTAATGGTCATGCTATTCACATTGGCAATCGGA
>Ga0307488_10000732_pt1 | contig 27232 bp, 10 predicted proteins | sample SB02metaG_FD_202248 | JGI IMG/M metagenome (GOLD analysis project Ga0307488, IMG submission 202248) | Sea-ice brine microbial communities from Beaufort Sea near Barrow, Alaska, United States - SB 0.2 | ecosystem: Environmental > Aquatic > Marine > Coastal | place: USA: Alaska | collected...
AGTCGATACCTGGACGTGCTTTCTATTTTGAGACGTATTTGCCCGAATATGCGGCAATGTATGACAAACTACCTATAAGCGCGTTCCTCTCGTCTCCGAGGGTCCCAGACCCCGATATGGACCTTCCTAACCTACAGTTCTGGAACTGTATGGATTATGGTGTTATGTCAATTCACAAGCAATTCATTGGTTCAATGGATTTTGAATGCTATACCAGAGATCATGGTATTGTCAAAGGTGAATATATCTGTACAATAGATAATTATCATCAGGACTGTGATGTAATTGACTATGCAACGAGTGAGAATCCAGCTGAACATAAGTCACATAACTTGATTGAACTTGAGAATGGTCAGTATGCACTCTATCCAAACAATAGAATGCGTATCTTTGACAACAGTTTGACTCCTGTTGACCCCAAAATGCCTGATTTTAAAGTTTCCACTCAATACTATAGCGTTGAAAACGGTTATGACCGACTCGGAATGGGTCGTGAAGATGAGTATTTTTGGAAAACTGCAAAAGAACGCGAAAATTTACCACAAAAAGAGGAAAGTAATGACAAACCATGATTTTTTAGACAACTTGGCTAACGATCAGCATCAAAAGATGCTTCGTGAAATTGCAAATGATGATTTAACACCCAAAAAACGTGACACAAAGGTTCAAACAGACCTTTATGAGGTCATTAATGATGAACAAATCAAAGATAATAATGATCCTACAATATTAACTGAATTTTAGTGAATAAATAAGTTATAATCGCTATATTCTAGTGCCTCTAGAAAGGGTATCCCAATCCTTCAAGGATATAAGTATGACATTTCAGGCTAACCCCCTGAATAGTGATCTTATTGCGCTTAAAAACGCAACTGCAATTGCCCGTTCAGTAAGAAACATCATTTTAACCTCTCCTGGTGAAAAGTTATTTGATCCAGATTTTGGATCAAATGTCTCAAAGTTACTATTTGAAAATATGGATGATGTAAGTGCCATTTCAATTCGTGATGAGATTGAAAATTCAATCAATAATTATGAACCAAGAGTTGCTTTGATTGATGTTGAGACTAATCCCAACTATGATAACAATTCTTTTGATGTAAAACTTGTATATCGCATTATTGGTGTCGATATTCCACCGCAACAATTAGAGTTTGTATTGCTACCGACAAGATAAATGCCTCTTTTAAACTTTTCTAATCTGGATTTTGACCAGATTAAGGTTACCCTCAAAGATTATCTAAGATCATATTCAAATTTTACTGATTATGATTTTGAAGGGTCTAATCTGTCAACTATTATTGACTTATTAGCATATAACACTTACATAAGCTCATACAATGCCAACATGGTATCGAATGAGGTGTTTATTGATAGTGCTACTTTAAGAGAAAATGTAGTATCACTTGCAAGAAATATTGGATATGTACCTAGATCTAAAAAATCATCAAGAGTAAACATAAATTTCCTTGCAGATGTTTCAAATATTAAAAATCCACCAAGTACCGTAGTATTAAAAAAAGGTCCAGTAGCATCATCATCTGGAAATTCTAATAATCAGTCATTTGTTTTCGGTATTACTGAGGATATAACTGCATCTGTTATTGATGGAGTGGCACTTTTTGATGGAATTACAGTTTATGAAGGATTTGTTATTAATCAATCCTTTGAAGTTGATACTTCAAATTCCAAACAAAAATTTGTACTGTCAAATTCTGGAATTGATTTAGATACTTTAGTTGTAAAAATCAAACCATCAGAAAATTCAACGGTTTCCCTCAAATATAGTCGTCAAGATGATCTTTTTGATCCTAATACAGGATCAGCAATTAGCGGAAGTTCTAAAATATATTATATACAAGAAGTTGAAGATGAAAGATATGAATTAATTTTTGGAGATAATGTTTTTGGCCAAGCACTTGAAAATGGCAATATTATAGAAGCATCTTATATAAGAACTTCCGGTGATTCTGCTAATGGAATTAGTAACTTTGTGTTTAGTGGAAGTTTAGAATATCCTAGAGGTAGTAGTAGATTTCCGGTTACAAGTGGAATATCTCTAGTTTCAACAGAACTTTCATCTAGTGGTGGAGAAGAAATTGAAAGTGTAGAGTCTGTTAGAAAGTATGCTCCACAAATTTATGCAACTCAAAATAGAGCATTGACATCAAATGATTATGAAATATTAATTCCAAATAAAATTTACCCAGAAACTGAGTCAATTTCTGTGTATGGTGGGGAAGACTTAGTACCACCACAATATGGAAAAGTTTTTATTAGTATAAAACCTAGAAATGGAGATTTCATTCCAAATGCAATTAAAGAAAATATAAAAAGAAGTCTTAAAAAATATGCTGTTGCAGGAATTATACCTGAAATTTTAGATTTAAAATATCTTTATATTGAATCTGAAAGTAAAGTGTATTATAACTCAAATTTATCACCAAATTCATCTGCTGTATCATCAAAAGTACAAGAAAACATCACAAAGTATGCAGATTCAAGTGAATTAAATAGATATGGTGCAAGATTCAAATATAGTCAATTTTTAAGACTTATAGATCAAAGTCATGTGTCAATAACTTCTAATATAACAACTCTTCAAATTAGAAGAGATTTGAGGTTAGCACTTAATACATTTGCCGAATATGCTATTGATTTTGGAAATTCATTCTATGTTAAATCTATGAATGGATATAATATAAAGTCCTCTGCATTTAGGTTGATAGATACTAGTGATGATGTGTACCTTACTGATGTCCCCAACACTGATAAAAAAACTGGAGTTATTAATTTAATTTCTTTACCAACTTTAGATTCTACAACCCCAGTTGTAAGAAGAAAGGGTGTTGGCCTAGTGGATTATGAAAAAGGTAGGATAACTTTAAATCCTCTTAACATAATAGCAGGAAAAACCAAAGACAGTCAACAAGTTTTAGAAATATCAGCATGTCCACTATCTAATGACGTTATAGGTTTACAGGACCTTTATTTACAACTAGATAGGACATTAGTTGAACCCATCGTTGATCAAATTTCTTCAGGATCAGATCCTTCGGGATCAAATTATACCGTAAGTTCCAGCTATAATGCAGGAAGTATTGTAAGATAAAAACAAATGTCAGAAAACAGAGTCAAGATCAGTTACATCATTGAGAGTCAATTACCTTCTTATGTAAGGGAAGAGTTTCCTCTGATTAGTCAGTTTTTATCAAGATATTATCGCTCCCAAGAATTTGATGGGGGAACTCTTGATCTACTCCAAAATATTGATTCATATTTAAAAAGAACATTAAACGAAAAACAAACTGATTTTACACTTACAACATATGATTTAGATGAATATAGAAGTGATGACATTTACGTTAGAAGCACTGACGGGTTTCCGGACACTGATGGATTAATTAGAATTGACGATGAAATTATATTTTATCGTTATAAATCAGATATTACTTTTAATGCTTGTGTTAGGGGATTCTCTGGAGTTAGTTCTTTCGATAATTTAAATGATTCGGAAGATTTAGTTTTTTCATCGACAGAAGCAGAGTATCATTATGCATACTCTCAGGTTGATAATTTATCAGATATCTTCTTTGCGGAATTCTTAAGGAAAACAAAAAATCAACTTTTAAATGGATTAAATGACGTTAATCTATTTGAAGAATTAAATGAAAGAAATTTTATTAAGAATTCGAAAAGTTTTTATTCATCAAGAGGAACTGATGAGTCTTTCAATATTCTTTTTAATGCATTATATGGCCTACCTGCAGAAATTGTTAGGCCAATCGATTCTGTAGTAACTCCATCAGATGCCAACTATAGAGTAAATAGAAATTTAATTGTTGAAGTTATAGAAGGAGATCCTGACAAATTATTAAATAGAACTCTTTTTCAAGACCAATACGAATCAATTGAAAAAGCATATGCACCAATATCGAGTGTAGAGAAAATATATTCTGGAGTTTCTACTGATAAGTACTATAAAGTTGCTATCGATGGATCTTTAATACAACAAGATGGATCATCAGAATTAATATATGGAGATTTTTCAACACACCCAAAAACTTATATTGTGGGACCTGTTGGAGTAGGGCAATCTTTCTTAGACGTTGACAGTACTATAGGATTTCCACCCCAAGGAACATTAAGTTTTCAATATGAGAATGGAACATCTGGCACCTGTGTGTATTTTGACAAAACTATTAATCAATTTTTAGATATACCTATTGTTGACCCGGAGTTTTCTGGTGGAATAACGACTTCAGTCAATGACAAAACCGCAATTGACCTTAATACTTACGCGTATGTAGGAGATTCGTCAAATAATGATGTTAGATTAAAAATTAGATCAGTTCTTAGTGATATCGATATTCCCAATGAAACATATTATCAAAGAAAAGGATCAAAAACAAAGATAAAATCTTTAGGAAAAACTGGAACTTCTATAATTGAGAATAATTGGATTTTCAATACGGCACAGTATTATGAAGTTTCTAAACTAAAATTAGTTGACGCAGTTAATAGTACGTATAGATTAGAAACAAAAGATTCTAATATTTTAAAAATAGGCGATTTTTTAACTTTAACCGATAAAAATAATTTAACTTTACCAAATTCATTTTTAGTAACTGATATTTTTAGTGATACTGCGTGTATTTTTAGAGGAACTGGAATTTCAGATGCAGATCTTATCTCAAAAGTAACTAGAAATATAACAAAAATTGATTCTAGTTTACATCCAGATTTAAATTCATTTACTGCAAACGTACAAAATGTTTATCTAAAACCAGACATTGGTCTGGTTGATGGAAAACCATATTATGGACTATATCATGAGCATCCAGAAACGGGTGTTCGTATGGTTGGATCAAAACATACACAATATCCACATAAAACGATAAAAGATGATCCAAAATCATCAAAAGTTCTTGTAGCTTCTTCATCCCTACCGTCAGTACCAGATACAAAGTTAGACCCAAAACTTCAGAAATTTGACATTAGTGGAACTTTTGAAGTTGGTAGCGATGAGTTAAAAATAATTTCTGGTATGGACCATAATCTTTATACTGGAGATTCTGTATATTATACTCCTGAAAAAGTATCATTTAACACACAAATTTCAAATGCAGATGGATCTACAACTGAAATTACGCAATCTTATATTGAAAGTTTCTTATTTGAAGAAAGGGTTTACTTTGTTAAAAGGATAGATGAAAATAGAATAAAACTAGCAAGAAGTAAGTCTAATATTTTCAACGAAATTTTTGTTAAAGTAGAGGGATCTTCTGATACGGTTACTATAACTAGTAATAGTATTCAAAAATTGAGTGTTCATGATAAGAAAATTAGGCCTCAAAAATTACTCAGAGAAATAAAGAGTCCACTTAATGATGGCCATTCGTATGATACCAAGGCCGGATATACTGGTATTATGATCAATGGAGTTGAAATTTTAAATTATAAATCAAGAGACCTTTGTTATCATGGAGAAATATCATCAATTGATGTTATAAACAATGGTGAGGATTATGATGTAATAAATCCTCCAATTTTAGGAATATCTGATTCTGTTGGATCTGCTGCAACAGGATTTTGTTCTGTTGAGGGAAATCTTAAAGAAATTCGTATTCTTGATTCTGGATTTGATTATCTTGAGACTCCAATAGTTAAAATTGATGGCGGGTCTGGAAGTCAAGCAACAGCAGAAGCTAAATTAGTAACTATTCCTCACAAAGTTTCATTTGATGCTACAGGAATTGGTTCTGCAGGTGTTGGAATTGATACTTCAACAATTGGATTTACAACATCTCATAAATTTAGAAATGGTGAAAGAGTAGTATATAAAACTTTTGGTAGGAAAGCCTTAGTAGGTCTCTCAAGTGATGCTACTTACTATGTTAATGTCAAAGATAATTACACAATAACTCTTCATAAAAATTTATCAGATGCCTCCGTTGGTGTAGGGACTATTACTTTCACTGACTTTGGTGAAGGTATTCAATCTATAAATTCTTTTGATGGAAAATCTATTTTAAAATCAATCGTAGTAACAAATAGTGGTATTGGTTATAAAAATAAAAAAACTTCCTGTGCAGCAGCTGGAGTAAGCACATCATTAAATCTGATCAATATTAAAAATCATGGATATGGTAGTGGAGAAATTTTAAAATACACTACGGATGGAACCTCAATAGGTAGTCTAACAGACTCTTCAGAATATTATGTAACAGTATTAAATGATGATCAATTTAAACTGTCCTCTGTTGGAGTCGGGACAACTCAAACAGATTTTTATTATAAAACAAAACAATATCAAAATTTAGATTCTATTGGATCTGGAACTCATGAATTTAACTATAAGGATATCTCAGTAACAGTATCTGGAATAGTTGGAATAAACTCTATTGAAGGTAAAACTTTTGATGCTGTTGTTCAACCAATTTTTAGGGGAGTAATTGAATCAATCTTCTTAGTAAATAATGGTGTTGGGTATGGTGCTACTAATATTCTCAATTATGAAAGACCTCCACAAATTGATTTAAACAGTGGAAGAGGTGCAGAAATATCACCAGTCATAATCAATGGAAGAATATCTGATGTTATTGTTAGTGCTGCCGGAACTGATTATAACTCTCCACCAAAAGTAAATATTCTCGGGATTGGAACAGGGGCGCAAATTGTAACTAAATTAAATACATCAGGTAATATTATTGCAGCAACAATAGTTAATTCAGGAGCTGGATATGGATCATCAACAACATCAATAGAAGTAATAAAATCTGGAAAATCTGCCCTTTTAAAACCAAATATTCAAACTTGGACAGTTAATGAATTTAGAAAAAATCTGGTGAATATAACGTCAGATGATGTTATAATTTCCAACTCGATTAAAAAGTCTAGTGAATTGCAATGCTCTTATGCATATGCACCTAGAAATTTAAGAAAAACTTTATATTCTACATCTTCAGATGGAACTATTTTATATGGAAGTAAGGATTTAGAATTAATTAATGGGGCAGAATCAAATTCAAATGCACATTCTCCAATAATAGGTTGGTCTTATGATGGCCATCCAATTTATGGTCCATATGGATACTCTACAAAATCCGGTGGAACTATAACTCAATTAAAATCTGGATATACTTTAAATTTAAAATCAAATAGACCTCCAGTTAGTGAGTTTCCTCAAGAATTTTTTGTTGAGGATTTTTTGTGGTTAGATAATACAGATGAGTCTTTCCTTGACGAAAATAATGGAAGATTCTGTGTCACTCCAGAATACCCCAATGGAACCTATGCATATTTCGCATCTCTTGATGAAATTTCGTCAAGCGATGGAGTTTTTAAATCATTTAAGAAACCGAAGTTTCCATACTTGATAGGTAATAAGTTTTATTCAAAACCAAACGAATTTAATTTTAAATCGATTTCAAATCAAACAGATTTAGATTTAAATAAAACTAGTTGGGTTCGTAATGTTTATCCATATTCTTTAGGAAAAAAATATAGTGGATATGATTATGCGAATCAATCATACACAAAAGTTGATCAAGAAGCAACAATAGTAAATGTTAAAAAAGGGCAAGTTGACTCAATAGGAATATTGACAGGTGGCCAAAGTTATAAGGTTGACGATAAAATTATTTTTGAAAAACAACCAAACAATTCGTTTGTACCTTCTGCATCGGTTACTAGAGTTTTTGGTTCTGGAATTTCTACAATAAGCGCCGTAACAACTAATTTAGATAATGTAGAGTTTTATTTGGCAGGTTCTGGAAGATTTGTTGGAGTAAGTACATCTTCGCATAATTTTATTAATGGAGACATTGTTCAAATAACAGGATTAACTACAACAACATCAGAATTAGAAACTTCAGTTTCTATTGGAATCAATACAACATTTTTAGCATTAAGAAAAGATGTTGATAATATTGGTGCTACTGGAATTGTAACCTATTTTTCTGTTGTAGGAGATTTAGGAGTAACTGAAAACGATATCTTTAAATTGGGAAATGAAAATGTTAAGGTTCTAAATGTTGATTTATTTTCTTCTAGAATCAGAGTATTAAGGCAAGAAAATTCTACTGTTGGAACATCTCATACTACAACTACTACTTTAGAAGAATTGCCAAGAAAAATATTCTTTGATGTTGGAATCAATACCAATTATTCAAATAAAATTAATAGAGAAATATATTTCAATCCTTCAGAATCTGTTGGTTTAGCTCAGAGTGGATCTGTTGGAGTTGGTATAGGAACAACTTTATCAATTTCTAATCCAGGATCAGGAAAAACTCAAATTTTTGTTGAAACTAGATCAATTTACTTACCTAATCATCAACTTAGCACAGGAGATATAGTAACATATCAACCAAATAGTGGAGACTCTATCGGAATCGCCACAAACTCTATAGTTGGTAATGGAGCGACTGATCCGGACACGACTTTATTGAATCAACACTCTTCATTATTTGTCGCAAAATTGGGAGTAGATTTTATTGGACTTTCTACAGTAAAAATTGGTATTGGATCTACAGGATCTCTCGCTGGAATCGCAGATACTACTTCTCATCAAGGTTTGGTATATTTTCTTGGAATAGGAACTGGAGTTTATCATAGTTTTAAAACGACGCATCCTGTAATAAAAGGAAAGGTTGAAAAGAATACTGTAACGGTATCTACGGCATCATCTCATGGATTATCTAATGAAGATTTTGTTTCAATAAATGTAAATCCATCAAATACAACTAATTTAGATTTTTATTACAATAAAGCAAATAGAAAATCTATAATAACTGGTTTAGCCTTTACTTCTGGCGGTATAACAACCTCAACCAGTCAAACAGGATTTGAAAATTCTATAAATCTTACCAATCATGGATTGGTAACTGGTCAAAAAGTAATTCATATTTCAGACAACCCAGCAAGAGGTTTGGGGACAAATGTTGAATATTTTGTTTATGTTATTGATAGAAATAATATAAGATTAACAGATAATGAGTTCCAAACAGCACAGTCTTTACCGAATTTTGTTGGAATTACTTCAGCATCTAATGGAGAGATCTTCCCAGTCAATCCATCTATAAAATTATATAAAGATTCTATTGTCAACTTTAATTTATCTGACTCAACATTATCATATACTCAAAATGCAACATCTTTCCCTGCATTTGATATGAAATTTTATATTGATAAAAATTTCACTAAAGAATACTTTGGTGCAGGTGTTATCAATGATGATGGATCATTTGATGTATCTAAAAAAGGTATTATTGGAGTAACCACAGACGCAAAAGTTACTCTTAGGGTTAAGAAAGATACTCCACGAGTTCTTTATTATAAATTGACTGCTATTAATGATCTTGCTAATTTACCGATTAATAAAGGAATAGTAGTTGATACTAATTTAAATTCAAATAATGAATTACTAATTGAAGATAGTAATTATAATGGTAATCATAGAATAATTTCTACTTCTAATAATACTTTTAGATATGATTTAAGTTCTTTTCCAGAATCATCTTCATATACTTCAGATAGTTCAAAATTATCCTATACGACTAATTCACTTAGCGCCTATGGAGCTATAAATCAAGTCAGAATTACTGATAAAGGTCGTTCTTATGAAAGTATCCCAGGCATTTCAACGATACAATCTTCTGTTGGCAACGGAGCTATATTAGAACCTGAAAGTAAGAGTATTGGAAAAGTTCAGAAAATTTCAATTGATAATATTGGATTTGATTATCCAGCAGACTTTACACTAAGGCCAACTGCTAAGCTCCCTCAAGTATTAAAAATTGAACCTCTAACCGGGTTTGAATCTATTGGAGTTACTTCTTTAGGAAGGGGATATAACACTGCACCTAGTTTAGTTGTTATTGATGGTAGAACTAAAAAAACCATCTCTGATGTAAAATTGAAGTATACTTTAGGAAAAGTCAGTGTAGATATTTTAGAAAATACAAATAGCCTCTCAAATACCCAACCATCTATTATTCCAGTTGGAAATCCAAATGGAATAAGGGCTTCTAATTTTTCCTATGATTCATCGTCTAAAGAAGTAACAGTAACTCTTAAAGATGCTTTTAGCACCAATGATACTTTCCCACTTGAAGTTGGTGATAAAGTTTTGGTTGAAAATGTAAGTGTTGGAGTTGGATCTACAGGTCTTGGATTCAATTCCGAAAATTATGATTATGCTAGATTTGAAGTTACTGAAGTTTTTCAAAACTTAAGTTCGGTTGGTGTTGTTACTTATAGTGTGGATGGATATGTTTCTAATGGACAAACCCCTGGAACATTTGATTCTATAAATTCATCTGCAGTGTTAGTAAGAGAAAGAGATTTCCCACAGTTCGACTCAACACTCAAACCAAATATTTTCCAAGCAGGAGAGCAAGTTTCCAATGGAGACCAAATTGGAGATGTATTTGAATGGGATGCTATCAACAAATACTTAGTTGTTGAAAGTTCTGATGAATTTGATATTGGTGATATTGTAAAATCAAATCAAACAGGAAGAAAAGGTCTTGTTAAAGAAAAAATTTCTTTTGAAACTAAGTATGATTTAGATTATTTTTCTATAGTTAATGATGGTTGGGAATATGATAAGGGATTTTTAAACAATGAGTCCCAGAGAATTCATGATAATGAATATTATCAAAGTTTTTCTTATGCAATTAAATCAAAAATCCCATTTGATCTTTGGGAAAATACCGTATCAAAATTAAATCATGTTGCCGGATTTAGAAAATTTGGAAATCTTGAAGTTGAATCTTTATTATTACCATCTAATGCAAATACATTAAGACCAGTTGTAGATCAAGATGTTTCCCTCATTTATACTTTACAAAGTGTAAGTAGTTTAAATTGTGTTAATAACTTTGATTTAGTTTCCGAAAACTTTTTAAATGGTAGTGTTAGAAATTATTCTGATGAAATTAATTTCAGCACTCGTATCTTACAAGATTTTGCAGAATCTATTGGAAACAGAGTATTGGCAATAGATGATGTTAGTAGCGAATTTAATAATAATGCTAGGTCAACTCCTTTTGAAGAAATTTACAGAAACAGATTAGTTGACGGAAGATCTCAAAAAATAATTGCATATATTCAAGATAGATTATTTACTGGTGAAAGAGAAATAATGATAATTGACGCTGTTCATGACAGCGGCCGTGGATTTTCCATGATGAACCAATATGGAGCTTGTAATACAGTTCTTGATTTAGGATCATTTGATTTTGTTATTGAAGGAACAGAATCCTCTCTTAGGTTTTATCCAAATAAGTTTGAGATTAATAATTATAATGTAAGAATATTTTCATATAATATTGATACAAATATTTTAGGTGTAAGCACCAGTGAAGTTTCAGTTGGAAGTACATCTATTGGAGAATCAACAGGATTTACTGGTGGTTTGGTTAGTATTGCATCATCTGCAGTTAAAATGGCTGGAGGTGCAGAAACAACAATCGTAACTCTTGCTGGAATTGGAACTACTGTATCTGGAACAAGATCTGCTAAAGTTCTTGTTAGTGTTGAAGGTAGCGATGGAAGTGTTGAATACGATGAACTAACCGTAGTTCATGATGGAACAAATGTTCAACTGATGGAATATGGTCAATTATCGATACATTCTCTTGATGCAGCTTCAACTGGATCAAATATAGGAGAATTTGGAGCATCAATTAGTGGAAATGATGTGTTGGTAAAATATACACCAATAGCAGGTTTAACTACAGCATACGTTAATACTTTAACTGTTGGATTAAGTTCTGAGGGTTATACTGGAATTGGTACATATGAACTTTCATATACTTCAATAGAAGCAAAGTCTACTTCTATAGCATCAACTACTATGCCTGTTGCTGTTGGTATTGCAAGTTATAATGATGCATATGATGCTGCATACTGCTTTGTTCAAGTTTCTGATACAACTAATGGTAGATATGAAATCTCCGAGGTAGTAGTTATTGACGATTATAATGATGAAGCTCCAGAAAATGTTAGTATTGTTGAATATGGAAATACTCAGGTAGGTTCTGGTGCTTTTGTAGGACTTGGGACAATTAGCGCAAGAAGATCTAATGATGGTACAAATTATACTGAAGTAACATTTACTCCAGATGCTGGTGCCAATATTGAAGTTAAAACTTATATGAATGCCATGAGGCCTGAAATTAATGACAATCCATTCCCTAGTCCTAGTGGTGGAAGAGAAGTTGGTGGAGAAAGTGAGATTGAATTTGGAAATGCATCTATTGAAAATTCCGGATCAGTATATACTGGAACACTTAATAGTATTAAGAGACAATTTAATTTACAACATAAAACTTTAGATGTATTCAGAAGAGTTGTCGATGGATCTTCAACTCAAATAGTTAATCTCACAAATGACACTATTACTATTCCAAATCACTTCTTCGTAACTGGTGAAGAATTGGTATATGCTCCGTCTACGGGAATTGCAACTAATGCACTCGGTATTGCAAGAACTACTTTTGTTGGTGTTGGGTCTACCACATTCTTACCATCATCAGTCTTTGCAATTAAGGAAGGTGATAATAAAATTAAATTAGCAAGATCTGCAGAAGATGCTCTTAAAAATATTGCAGTTAATCTGAATTTTACTAGTGTTGGTGTTGGTACTTCTCATAGTTTTACATCCAAGAATCAAAATCAAAAAATTCTTGTTTCAATCGATAATGTTATACAATCACCTGTAGCAGGAACTTCTGTTACTACATCTTTGGCGGACATTGTGATTCCAAGCACAGATATTGTCAAATTTGTTGGACTTACTTCATTCTTTGGTGCAGATTATGTTCGTGTTGGTGCTGCTGACACTGGAGAAATTATGAAAATTCTTGGTGTTGGTATTGGGAGTACGAATGCACTAAGAGTCCAACGTGGATGGTTGGGGAGTAATGTAGTTGGCCACTCTACAGGTGAATTAGTAACTAAGATTAGGGGTAATTATAATATTACTGACAATTATATCAATTTTGCTGAAGCTCCCAACGGTTTAAATCCAATTGGAACAACAACAAATCCTCCTTCAGAAAGAGATTGGATTGGTATAACGACTTCCTCATCATTTAATGCAAGAGTCTTTATTAGATCTGGAGTGAAGGGATCTACATCTGAAACATACTCTGAGAACTACCTTTATGATGATATTTCTCAGAAATTTACTGGTCAGGATAAAGATTTCTCTTTAACTGTAAGTGGATCTAATGTAGTAGGAGTTGCTACAAATAATGCAATACTATTAATAAACAGCATATTCCAAGAACCAGGAAATACTTCAAATTATTCTTTAACAGAAGTTGGTGGAATTTCTAGTATTAGATTTACTGGAACAGCAAGTTCTGTTGCATATGATCCCAACAATGCACAAATCCCTGTTGGTGGTGTTATAATTTCTGTAGGTTCAACTGAAGGATTTGGTTACCAACCTCTAGTTTCTGCTGGAGGAACTTCTATTGTTTCTGCTGCAGGAACTATTGCATCTATTTCAATTGGAAATAGTGGATCTGGATATAGATCTGGAATACAGACTGTAAATGTTTCAATTCAAAGAGAAAGTTTAACTACTGCTGATATTGTTGCGATTGGTACTGCTGCAATTACTAATGGTCATATCACCGGAGTTGCTGTAACTGATAATAGAGTATTTTACGTTCCTAGGGATATTTCAAATGTAGGATATACTTCTATCACAGGTATTACTACAATTACAACATCAACTGCACATGGATTAATTGTTGGTAATGAAGTGGTCCTTTCAGGAATTGCATTTACTTGCGATTATGCACCCGGTGTTGGCATTCAAAGTGCAGTTTATAACAATGTTACAGGCATCATGACAGTTACCACTACAGGGGCACATGGCCTGTCTGTAACTGGAAAGAGTAGTGATGTTTTGTTGACTGGACTTGGATTTACATGTGCCCTTGGAGTTGGAATTCATACATATCCTAGAACAACAGATCCGGTTTATTGTGGAACTCAAGTAACTGGTGTTTCTAGTGCAACTCAATTTACAGTTAATGCAGGAATCTCTACCGTACCCACATTCTATGTTTCTGGTGGTATTGCACAACCAGCATTAATTGCACCTAGAGGAAATAATAATTCATCCAGCGGTCAAGATCCTGCTTTTGCTGGAACACCTGTTCTTACGGTTATCAATTCGACTAAATTTGAAGTTAATAGTGGTATTTCTACTAGACCTCACAATTATTCAAGATGTGGTAAAGTAAATCAACTACTTAAGGTAATTATTGACTCACCGTTAAGTTATAGTAATATTCCATTAACATATAGTTCTTTATCACCCGGAAGCGGTGGAGCACAAGGTAAGGTTGATGTCGTAGTTGGGCAAGGATCTAGTGTAATTGATTTTGAAGTAACCAATGGTGGATATGGATATGGCGTAAGTCAATTACTAACCATTCCTGTGGGAGGATCAACTGGAATACCAACAACATCAAGTTATACGGAAAATAGAGAGTTTAGAATTGAAGTTCAAGAAGTTGATGGAGATAGTTTTACTGCATGGTCTATAGGTCAACTTCAAGTTCTTGATGATGTATCTTCATTATTCGATGGATCAAGAAAAACTTTCCCAATTTCGGCCAGTGGAAATTCATTTTCAATCCAATCTTCCCCAGGATCTCTTATTTCAGTTCAAGACACATTATTAGTATTTGTAAATGATATACTCCAAGTTCCTGACCTGTCATATTTCTTTAATGGCGGTAGCAATATAACCTTTGAAGAAGCTCCAAAAGCGGGAGATTCTTTCAAACTTATATTCTATAGAGGAACAGGTGGTGCAGATGTTGTTGATAGAGACATTACCGAAACTGTAAAAGTTGGAGACGATCTTACAATAGGATATAATACTAAACTAAAACAAACTCCTCTTAATATAAATCAAACTAAATTTTTACAAGAAGAACTTCGCACAGTTTCTGAGGTAACTTCTTCCAGTTCTGTGGACACAAACCCATATTCTGGTCCTGGAATTGATGATAACTCAAGAATGTTAAGACCTGTTAAATGGTGTAGACAAACTGAGGATAGATTTGTTGGTGGAAAAGTAATTAGTAAAGCACGCGATCTTTATAAAGCGAATATTTTCCCAACGGCAAATATGATAAAATCTGTCGGAATTGGATCTACAATTATTAATGTTGATAATGTAAGGCCATTCTTCAATGCTAAAAATGAAAATGACATTAGCACTGATTTCCAAAAAGATATTATTATTGTTGACAATCCAGAACAAGTATCGGCAGCTGCCACTTCTATTGTTGGTTCTGGTACGACAGTAACTTCTATCATTATTTCTGACGGTGGAAAAGGTTATACTAGTGCTCCAGAAGTAACAATACAAAATCCAGTAGGATTAGGATCAACCTTCAGAGCATCTGCTACTGCAACTATTTCTGGTGGATCTGTATCTTCAATTTCTATTAATACTGGAGGTGCTGGTTATGCACAAACAACACATCCTATTGTTTTAATTTCACCACCAACATTTTTAACAGAAACTAACACGATTGATTCTTATTCTGGTGATTTTGGAATCATAACGGGTATTGGAACAACATCTATGTCAGGTATTGCTACAGGTCTTGTTCTAGATCTAGTAATTCCTGTGAACTCTTTCCTTAGAGATGCTGATATCACTCAGCCATCAGCGATCACTGCAAGTGGAATTTCTACTGGTGATTTATTTGTTATCAGAAATTCAAATGTGGGTAGTGGGGCAACTTCACTAGATGAAAATAATGCTGTTGTAGGCATAGGAACAACATTTATTGATGGAATTTATAGAGCAGCACATGTTACTATTGGAGTTTCTACAGATGCTATAGGATTTGGGGCAACTACAGTGACTCAGGTTGTTGTTAGCGTTAATAGTTTAAATGGATTGACTGGTCTAGGATTTAGCAATTTCTATGGTGAGTACAGTTGGGGCAAATTAACACTAAATGATAGAAATAAACTTCAATCATATAGTGTCAATACACTCAATGGTGTTACCGGAATTGAAACTGGTCCGGTAATAATTAGAGAAAAGGCCTTAAAAGTCAAAAGTTACTCTACTTAATTTCTACTAAATAAAGAAAAAATAGTTCAACAAATGTCTGCAATTATAACTGATCAAATTAGAATATTAAATGCAAAAAACTTTGTTGCGGGTGTAACTACTTCGGATAATTCTTACTATGCTTTTGTTGGATTGCCAAACCCAACAGATATTGAACCAGATTGGAATGAAGATCCACCTAGTCCAACCGATAGTTTTAGTGCAGCGAATGATATTTGGGATAGCATGATTGCTATGAAAAAAATAACATCCGATGATATCAAACAAGTTGTATCTAAAACAAGTTGGAGTTCTGGAACCACCTATGACTATTATAGAGATGATTATAGTATATTAAATATTCCTTCAAATGCTAGTGGAACTTCACTGTATTCTGCAAATTATTATGTACTTAACAGCGATTATAGAGTGTATATTTGTTTAGATAATGGAACAAATCCAGAAAATCCTGATGGAAGGCCTTCATTAGATGAACCAACATTTACTGATTTGGAACCAAGATCGGCAGGTAATACTGGTGATGGATATATTTGGAAATATCTTTATACAATAAAACCCTCCGATTTAGTTAAGTTTGATTCAACAGATTACATGCCAGTCCCTTTGAATTGGGAAACTAGTAATAATAATGCTTCGGTGAGAGATAGTGCTGTTGATGGGAGCATTAAAACAGTCATTATCAAAAATAGAGGTGTTGGATTAGGAACTGCAAATAGAACTTATACTAGAGTTCCAATCCATGGTGACGGAAGTGATGCAGAATGTACAGTTGTAGTTAATAATGATCAACAAGTTGAAAGTGTGACAATTTCAAATCCAGGGAAAAATTATTCTTTTGGTAATGTAAATTTAGTTGCTGGAAATGTGCCTATAGGTAATCCTCAACCAGTTCTTGATGTTATTATGTCTCCTCCTGGTGGACATGGAAAAGACATTTATAGAGAATTGGGAGCAAAAAATGCGTTAATGTACGCTAGGATTGAAAATGATGACGAAAATCCAGACTTTGTGACTGGAAACCAGATATCAAGAATTGGCATTGTAAAAAATCCAAAAGCATATAATTCTACATCAAACCTTTCATTATCTAAAGCTAGTGCGGTATATGCATTAAGATTGACTGGGGTTGGATATAGTTCAGCGACTTTTACTGCAGATTCTTTTATCACTCAAACTATTGGAACAGGAGTTACTGCTGTTGGTAGAGTAGTTAACTATGAACAAACAACTGGAGTTTTGAAATATTGGCAAGATAGAACTCTTGCCGGATTTAATACCGTTGGAACAGCACAAACTAACCCACAATATGGATATACATTAAATAGATTTTCTGATTCAATATCGGGAAATGGTTCTATAGAAATTGTTGGTACAACTTCTGGATTGAATATTGCAACTACATTTAGTGGTGTTTCTACCACTCTAAATAATAGAACATATTACCTTGGACAATCGTTTACGAATGGTGTGTCAAATCCAGAGGTTGCCAAATACACTGGAGATATAATCTATATCGACAACCGACCATCTATTACAAGATCTTCAAGTCAAAAAGAAGATATTAAAATTATACTGCAGTTTTAATAAACCATGGCTCAACAAACTAACCTCAATGTATCACCATATTTTGATGATTTTGACAAATCTAACAACTATTATAAGGTTCTGTTTAAACCAGGATATCCTGTACAAGCTAGAGAATTAACTGGACTCCAATCTATTCTACAGAACCAAATTGACCAGTTTGGTTCTCATATGTTTAAAGAGGGTGCCAAAGTAATTCCCGGAAATACTACTTATGATCCATCTTTTACAGGAGTTTCTGTAAATGTAACTCATTTGGGAATCCCTGTTGAGTCATATGCATCACAACTAATTGGCAAAAAAATAATTGGTCAGACTTCAGGTGTTACTGCAGAGGTAATTAGTTTTATCACGCCGGAAGAAAGTGACTTTGATTTATTAACAATTTATATTACATATCTTTCAAGTGGTCTGGTTGATAATAATCAAGACGAATTTTCTGATGGAGAACTTTTACTGTGTGACGAAGACCTTGTTTCTGGTCCAGATAATAATATCTTTATTCCATCAGGAGAATCTTTTGCATCGACACTTTCAGAAAACTCTGTAACTACCGGTGCTTCTTTTTCTATTGAAAATGGAGTTTATTTTATAAGAGGGAACTTTATTAGTATTGAATCCCAAACATTGATATTGGATCAATATGATAATATTCCAACTGCAAGAATAGGGTTTACAGTTCAAGAAGACATTGTTAATGCCGATGAAGATCTATCATTATCTGATAATTCAAAAGGATTTAATAATTATGCAGCACCAGGAGCGGATAGATTAAGAATTAGATGTATATTATCTGCAAAACCTATTGATGATATTGAGGATGCAAATTTTGTAGAGTTAGTAAAAATTGAAGAGGGTGTATTAGAAAGCGACTCTACTACAACCCCACAATATAATATCATCAGAGATGAATTGGCAAGAAGAACTTATGCTGAATCTGGTGACTATACTGTCGTCCCTTTTGATATTGAAGTAAGAGAATCTCTCAATAATGGAATAGGAAATAATGGAGTGTTTTCCGAAGGTCAAGAGACTGAGGATGGAGAGTTAGTAAATGATAACCTTGGTCTATATTCAGTTTCACCTGGAAAAGCATTTGTTAAAGGGTATGAAGTATCAACTTTAGATACTTCATATGTAGACTTCCCCAAACCAAGAACTACTGCATTATTAGAAAATCAAGCAATAATTTATAATACAGGAGTAACTTTAAGAGTCAATAACGTTAAAGGATCTCCCAAAATTGGAATAGGAAACACATATATTGTAAGTTTGCGTGACAATAGAATTGGTCTAAGCACAGCAGCTCCAGGTGAAGAAATTGGATTGGCAAGAATATATGATTGTGCTCTAGAGTCTGGTTCATATGACTCTACAGTTCCCACTATAAATCAATGGGATGTTTCTTTATTTGACGTTCGTTTACAGACAAATGTTACATTAAATGAAACAACAACTCTAAGCACTCCAACTTTTATAAAAGGAAAATATAGTGGGGCAACTGGATTTTTAAGAACTTCTGTATCAAATAGTACTTCACTAAAAATCTATGATACAACTGGAAATTTTTTAAAAAATGAACCATTCATTCTTAATGGAATAGAAGATTCTAGAGTTGCTGTTGCTGTGACATCCTATTCAATGTCGGATGTTAAAGCAATTTATGGTGGACCATCTGTCACTGCAGGTGAAGGTAATGTTGGAGTTGGATTAACTTTTGTTGCAGACTCTATACAAAAAAATTCATTCTTTTTTGGACAAGCTCAAGTAACAGATAGAGTTAGTTCAACTGGTATAAGTACAGTAACTAGTATTAATTCACTATTTCCAGGTAATTTAAAAGTTGGAAATTTACTAGCATTTACCAATACTGGAATTTCAACCATACAATCAACAGAAACTTTTGCAAGAATTGTTAGTGTTGGAAGTTCTCAAGTTACAATAACTGGCGTTACAACAGTATTGGGTGTATCTGAAGGACAAATTCCTCAAGTTGGAGCCTCAAATATTGTAAGTGTATCTGATTTAAGATTTATAAGCACTCCTTTAGCAGATGCTCAAGAGAATAGGCTTTACACAGAAATGCCAAAGAGAAACATTTCAAATGTTGATCTTTCAGATGCACAACTTATTATTAGAAAGTCTTTTGATGTCATCGTCACAACAGATAATGAATTGAATTCTGCTGTCAATGCGGGAAACAATGAAACATTTTTGGCATTTGATGAAGAAAGATATGCTTTAGTAAGAGCTGACGGAACTACAGAGGTTTTAACATCAGATAAACTAGCATTCACTAGCGGAAATAAAGTACTTCAAATCAATAATATTGGTAATGACCTCAGTGCAAACATGGAGGCAACATTAGTTACTACTATTAAAAAGATAAAACCAAAAGAAAAAGTTAAAAGAAAAAATAGAGTAAACACTTTAATTGTTAGTACATCTAAATTAAATGGATCTGGTGTTGGAGCAACTACGTTAAATGACGGTCTTTCGTATGGAAGTTATCCATTTGGAACTCGTGTCCAAGACGAAAGAATTGTATTGAATACTGGCGATATTATTAAAATTTTAGGAATTTTTGAATCATATAATACGGCTCAGGCATCTGCTCCAAAGATGACCTTATCTTCAATTAATGGTCCAACTGGAAAAACTAGTGATCTGGTAATTGGTGAAAAGATTATAGGTCAAACATCAGGTGCAATAGCTATTGTTGCAGAAAAAGTTGCAGATGAACAATTAAATTATATTGACATAAATGATTTAGGATTTAGTGAGGGAGAAACTGTCAAATTTGAAGAATCTACATTACAAGCAGTTGTAACTACTCTAGATATTCCAAGTAAAGATATTTCTGCAAACTATACATTTAATAATGGACAAAAAGCAACATTTTATGATTATGGATTCTTAACTAGAAAATCTACTGTAAAAGAACCTTCTAGACAAATAAAAATTTATTTTGAAAGTGGTTATTATGATTCTGCAGATGAAGGGGATATTACAACTACAAATTCTTATGAAAGTTTTGATTATTCAGAAGATATCCAAATTATAAATGGGAATAGAAATACTGATATAATTGATATTAGACCAAAAGTATCAAATTATTCTACAACAGAATCTACAAGATCTCCACTAGAATTTTTAGGTAGAACTTTCACTGCTTCTGGAAATTCTGCGACTAATATTTTAGCATCAGATGAGTCCATTGTGACTAATTATTCTTTCTATGGTGGAAGAATTGATAGATTGTATATCAATACTAAAGGAGAACTTAATGTAAAACTTGGCAATCCTGCAGAAAATCCAGAAAAACCAGATCCTATTAACAATGCATTAGAGATTGCAACAATAAATCTTCCACCATATTTGTATGATGCAGATGATGCTTCGATATCTTTCCCAAATCATAAAAGATATAGGATGCAAGATATTGCAAAATTAGAAGATAGAATTAAAAATCTTGAATACTATACATCTCTGTCAATGTTGGAGACAGAAACTGCAAATTTATTTGTTCCAGATAATTCAGGTCTCAATAAGTTTAAGTCAGGTTTTTTTGTTGACAATTTTACATCTTTCTTAGCACAAGAAGATAGAAAAGTTATTAAAAATAGTATTGATAAAGAAAATAAAGAGTGTAGAGCATCTCACTATACAAATTCTGTTGATTTAGTTACTGGACCAGTTGATGGAGTAAATATAGCAATTTCTCCTAGATTTTTGACTCCAGAAGGAAATAATATTCTAAGATCAACTGATGTTATTACATTGGCATATGAAGAAGTTGAATATCTTTCACAAATTTATGCAACTAGATCTGAAAATGTAACTCCTTTCCTATTGAATTTCTGGAGTGCAAACATTAAACTTACTCCAGCATCTGATACCTGGACTGATACTGCTAAAATAAAAGCAAAAGTAATTGATGTTGAAGGTAATTATGCAAGCACTGTAGATTTTGCTGCTAGACAATTTGGTGGATTTGATCCTCAAACCGGATTAACTCCAATTCTTTGGAACGCATGGCAAACTCAATGGACAGGAACTGATGTAGTTGTTCGTAGAGCTACTAGATCACAAATTACTGGACGTAATAACTTCTCCACAAACACCGCTCAGGGTGGCGGAAGAAGAATTAACAGTTTCCAAAGTACTACTAGAACAACTTTCCAAGATACTTTTACTGACAATTTTAGACTTGGAACTGATTTTAGACATGGAAGAAGGCAATTAATCACTCCTCAAATTGAAACAACTAATCTTGGCGAAAGAACAATCAGTAGAGAAATTATTTCTTTCATGAGATCTAGGAATATTGAATTTATTGGTAAGGGATTTAAGCCTTTAACTCAAGTTCATGCTTTCTTTGATGGAATTGATGTATCTAAATTCATCGTTCCAAAACTATTAGAAGTTCAAATGATCAAGGGAACTTTCCGAGTAGGTGAAACTATATTTGGAACTGTCAATACTAATCAAAGTTCTGGAGGGGGTTCTTTTAGAGTTGGTAATCAAATAAGATTTAGACTCGCTCAAGCAAATCATAAGGAAGGTGAGTTTGATGCTCCATCAAGAATATATGCAAGTAATCCATATACTTCTACCGTTGGATCCAAATCGGATGAAGCCTTAAGAGGAGAATTTGAACTATTTTCCGAAGGTGATTCAGGATCTTTACCCGCAACTTATTCCCCAACTTCTTCAATACTTAATGTTGATACATTGTCTCTTGCTGAACAACCTGCCGGAGATTTCTTTGGATATATCGAGAGTGGAATGATCTTAAGAGGTACAACTTCTGGATCATTAGCTAGAATTGTTAATAAGAGACTTGTCACCGATTTAAGTTCTGATGTTTTAGGAAGTTTCTTTATTCCTCCCCCAACAAGAAGTGTAAATCCCAGATTTACCACGGGAACAAAAACATTTACTTTAATTGATAATAAAAATAATAGCACTGAAGATGCAACAACATCAGCAACAGAAACTTACACTGCAAGCGGAACTCTAGAAACTGTACAGGAGACTATAGTCTCGGTAAGAAATGCAAAAATTGAAGTTGTTGCAGAAAGAGAAGAAGTTGCTAGACGTGAATTTACTGGAACAGATACATCTACTGCAGTAATCGACACACAAACTACAACTGTTCTGACTGGATCAACATTCATACCACCCCCACCACCACCGAGACCACCTTCACCCGCTCCTAGCCCCGCTCCAAGGCCTGGAACGACTCCAAGACAACCTAACAGATCCGCTAGAAGGGGGAGACCAGCACCTCGCCCAGCACCACCCCCAAGAAGAGGGCGTAGGAGAAGTGCAAGAAGAAGAAGAAACAGACGTAGAAGAAGAAGAGATCCACTTGCACAGTCATTTACAGTGTTTGGAGATGCTGGAGGAGTATTCTTAACTAGTGTAGACATTTTCTTCGCAGAAAAAGATACTAATGATATTCCCGTCATTCTACAGTTGAGGACGATGGAAAATGGAACTCCTACCGAAACTATTTTACCTTTCTCTGAAGTAACTGTTCGTCCTGCTGATATCACTACATCACCTGACGGCGACATTGCTACTAGGATGTTCTTTGATTCTCCAGTTTATGTTGAAGATCAAATTGAGTATGCTATTGTCCTGCTATCTACATCTACAAAATATAGAGTTTATATCTCTAGAATTGGAGAAAATGATTTGATAACTGATCAATTTGTTTCTAATCAACCAAATCTTGGGTCTTTGTTCAAATCTCAAAATGGATCTACTTGGGAACCAAGTCAGTGGGAAGATCTGAAGTTTATTCTCAACAGGGCAAGATTTAGCCCGTCGGGAACAATGGAAATTTACAGTCCAATTCTTTCAGAGGGTAATTCTCAAATTCCAACTTTGATGCCAGATCCTATCAATATCAATTCAAGAAGAATTAAGGTTGGATTATCTTCTGGTGTACTTTTCACCGGAAATCAGTTAGAACTTGGAAACACTGTTTTCCAAGAAGGATCTAATGCAACTGGAAATTATGTCGGAAGCGCAGGATCTGGAACAGGTTCTTTGACTCTTATCAACTCTGGTATCGGGTTTACTCCAGCATCTGGTAGTGAAGGTTTTAATAATGTTTCTTTGAATAATATTACAGGAAGTGGACAAAATCTGACAGCAAATATTCACATTAATAATGGTGTTGCAATTGCTGCTACTGTAAATTCTGGCGGAACAGGATATTCAGTTGGCGATGTTCTTGAAATTTCTGGAGGTCTTGGTAATCAAGAAGTTGGAAGAAATGCTAGATTCTCTGTAACATCGATTGGCTCTACAAATCAATTAATTTTGGATAATGTCCAAGGTGATTTTATTACAGGTGCAGGAAACACTGTTAGATTCATTAATAGTGTTGGAGTTGGAACTACTCTTAATGGTACTGGTGCTAATGTTCTGATTAGTTCAGTCGTATCAATCTCTGATGGTCTTCATATTTCCGTCGATCATAAAAATCATGGAATGCATCATGAAACAAACAAAGTGATTATTTCTGATGTAGAGTCAGATATCCAACCGACAAAACTGTCTGTTGCATATGATTCAGCATCTTCTGCAGATATTAGTATTGATGATAACTCTGAATTTGGATCTTTTGAAAGTGTCGGTATTGGTACAACTAATGCTGGATATCTTATAATTGGTGATGAGATCTTATCATATACAGAGACTTCTGCAAATACACTTGGTGGAATTGTTAGAAAGATTGATGGAACATCATCAAGAAACTATCCAGCTGGAACTGCTGTTTACAAGTACGAACTTGGTGGAGTTTCTTTAAGAAGAATTAACAAAGAACATTCTTTAAGTGATGTAACCACGTCAAATCCAATATCATTTGATTCATATAATGTCAAAGTTGATATGGGAACATCTGGAATTGCTAGAACAACTGGAGAAAGTTTCCCAATTCTTTACTTCAATCAAACTAAATCAACTGGTGGATTTGAAGTTAAAGCAACTCAAAACATGCAGTATGAGATCATCACTCCACAGATTCAAAACTTAACTTTACCAGGAACAAATATTAATGCTACATTGAGATCTATTTCAGGTACTAGTTTAAATGATGGTTCTGGAACTGGAGCAGATCTACCATTCGTTGTTCAAGATGTAGAAGCACTTGCTTTAAATACTAGCAACTATCTTACTTCACCTAGAATTATTGCTTCTAGAGTTAATGAAACATCAAACGCATCAACTCAAGAACTTCCAGGAGATCGTTCTTTGAATATTTCTCTTGAGTTAACTACTGATAATGAATTTATATCACCTGTCATTGACACACAAAGAATGAGTGCCATTCTTACATCAAATAGAGTTGATTCTCCAATTTCAAATTATGCAATTGATAATAGGGTCAATAGTATAACTGAGGATCCCACTTCTTGCCAATATGTTTCTAAAGAAAATACTTTAGAAAATCCTGCATCTTCTCTCAAGATTGTGCTTGATGCACATATTAATAATTACTCTGACATTAGAGCTTTCTATGCTATCAGCGAATCTTCTAATTTTGATCCAATATTCGTTCCATTCCCAGGATTTGATAATTTAAATGATCGTAGAGAGATTATTGCTCTTGAGGATAGTAATGGTAAATCAGATACTTTTAATGCGGTTTCTGATGTTTCAGGATTTGCTTCTCAAGACTTAGACTTTAGAGAGTATACATTTACTGCAGATGATCTTCCATCATTCAAATCATTTAGAATTAAAATTCTATTGACAAGTTCTGATCAAACTTATCCACCAAGAATGAGGGATTTGAGAGTTATTGCTACCGCATAATATGAAACATAAAGTTAAGGGGCAAACCCATTTAGTTAGAGACACTGATACAAATTTGATTGTTAACACTAGCGCATCACAATACACCGAATATATATCTCGCCGTAATGCAAAAAGCGGTGAGATAGAAAAGGTAAAAAAACTTGAAAATGATGTTGCTAGTATGAAAGATGATTTAAATGAAATTAAAACTTTATTAAGGAGTATTGCAAATGGATCCTGATACTATTGAACTCAAAAATTTATCTAAGAGTTTTGCATATCAAAAGATAGCCGCTGAGATAGATGATTGTAATGATCTTGAGACTATTAGAAATATTGCAAAATCATTTTGCAAATTATATTATAAACAACAAGAGACTATGCAGATGATAGGTATTTCAAATGACGACTAAAAAAATAACATTTGATCCAGATGCTGGAGCATCATATTCCGCAAATTTTACAATGCTCGGTGGTGCAAATTTTGAAGGAAACTTTGAAATTGTAGGAACATCAAATACATCATTCAATCTTGAGGGATATTCTGGATCATCTCAAATGACAAAAAGTGTTTCTATTGGGTCTACTGCATTTCCAACGGCTACATTTGCTGTCGGATTTACAAGTGCAGTTGATGGAAGAGTTCAGATTTCTCTTGGAGGAACTCAAACAAAAAATATAAGTGAAGGTAGATATGTCTATGATGTAATTATTAGTTCTGGAAGCACGTATTATTCACTAGTAAATGGAAACATTCTTGTGCGTCCAGGAGTTTCGTCTATATCGTCTCTATAAATATAAAAAAGGTAATATATTGTAAATGGCACAACCATCTACCCGACAAGAACTGATTACCTACTGTAAGAGGCAACTCGGTGCCCCAGTATTGGAAATTAATGTTGCAGATGAGCAGATCGAGGATCTGGTGGACGATGCTATTCAGTATTTTCATGAAAGACACTTTGATGGTGTATTGCAAACATTTTTACATTATAAAGTTACTGAAGATGACATTAATAGGGGTAAGGGACCAGGAACTCCTGGTGTAAGCGGTATAACAACCACAACAGTTTCAGAAAGTGTTGGAATTACAACTCAATTTAGTTACACTGAAAATAATAATTATATTAAGGTTCCACCTTCTGTTATTGGTATAACTAAAATTTTTCGTTTTGATGGATCTAACACTACAACAAATAATATGTTTAGTGTTAAATATCAAATTTTCTTAAACGATATTTATGGATTAGGATCAACTGAAGTACTCAGTTTTGGTATGACTAAAAGATACTTAGCAGATCTTGATTTTATGCTAAATACTGAGAAGCAAATAAGATTTAATCAAAGACAAGATAGATTATATTTGGATATTGATTGGGCTAGTGTTTCGAAAGATGATTATTTCGTTCTTGATTGCTACAGAATTATAGATCCTTCTGATTATTCAAGAGTCTATAATGATTCCTTTCTAAAGAAATATTTGACTGCTCTAATTAAAAAACAGTGGGGCCAAAATTTAATTAAATTCCAAGGAGTAAAACTTCCAGGGGGAACTGAATTAAACGGAAGGCAAATTTACGATGATGGAATGAAAGACCTAGAAGTTATTAGAGAGCAAATGTCAAATACATATGAACTTCCACCTTTTGACATGATCGGTTAGAAAATTATGTTAAATCCATTTTTTCAACAAGGTTCTTC
>Ga0307488_10000733_pt1 | contig 27228 bp, 25 predicted proteins | sample SB02metaG_FD_202248 | JGI IMG/M metagenome (GOLD analysis project Ga0307488, IMG submission 202248) | Sea-ice brine microbial communities from Beaufort Sea near Barrow, Alaska, United States - SB 0.2 | ecosystem: Environmental > Aquatic > Marine > Coastal | place: USA: Alaska | collected...
GCTGCGGGGAGCCGTTGGCATAGCAGGGGTTTCTGCTTTTAATAACGTGTCGATATAGATGCCATTGAGCAAAGGCCACTAACTTGATATTCCCCGTTTATATCTAAGAAAATAAATTTAATCAGAGCAGCAAGTTGCTGATAACTCTCGGTTTAAAATTTTAAAAACGAGAAAAGCTGATGATTTATGATAAAGTATTGGTCAATCTCGCAGATAGAATGGATTAAGACTAAATTTAGCAGCCCGAAGCCGGTGCCAAGTTTAGCTTAGTTCTGTGATGTGGATCACTGCTAATAATCCTAAGTTGTTGAAAATAGTATCAATTGCCGTAATATTGTTGCTATCTAAGAGTTAAAAGACATGAAGTGTCTAGTCCGATTTACCTGTCTTAACCAGCCTTTGAGCGCAGCTCTGATGTTACTGTGTGCACTTGGGGTATCGGCAACCGCAGCTGAGGTGGCACCGCTTGTTGATCAAGCCGTGCTGGTCCGTCTGGTAACAGCGGCCGCACCAGTGGATGAAGATGCTTCTAGCACAACCGCGATTTTTGAGAGCGTGAATGCCGACTACGTCAGTGCGGACGATTGGGCTGTCACAGGCTCTAAGTTTGTTGACGCTGCGACATTTATTTTCGATCTTAATCAGACCGCCACTGTTGCAGCTGCTACGATAACATTTCCGATTGAATCAGTTTTTGCCCAAAACGGCGCTGCACCAGTTCAGGTGTTTTTCTTCGCTGACAACGGTGTCGTTGAATTCACAGATTTTTCTGCTGGCTTTAAGGCTCCGATTGTTGAGGTTGATGCGGTTGGGCTCACCGAAATAACGGTTGATGTTACCGGAGCGGTTAACGCTTCTTTGGGCACGTCTAGATTTGTTGGGTTTCGCGTACAAAGCGCTGTTGAGCCAGGTTCAGTTTCACCGACACCTCTTCCTGCATATACTGGAATAAAATTGCGGCCAAATCCGTTGTTGGAATTTGTGCCTGGTCCAGCGCCATTGCTTTCCTCGGATACATCGCGTTTTGATGGCTTTACTTTAGAAGTCCCGAGCATAGATGCAGCTGGCATAGGTGAGGTGAAGGCTCAATTTAAGCTCGTCGATTCTAATAATCTAATCTTTGAATTAACCGAAGCCGTGGTTAGCTCGACAGGTGTTGAGGCACCTCTATTTTCTGGAGCCGATTTATTCAATTGCAGTGCGTTCTCGCGACCGCTGACAAATGCAGTTGCGTTAGGCGCCGCTAGCTATTCAATCAATTCGGGCATCCTTGATATCCCCAGTGTAAATTTCAACGGTGAGCAAATAGCGATAAGGTTAGAACTTGTTGATGGCAGTACCCCTACAGTTTTTGAAACTCTTTCATTGGGGGCAGTGAAATCGGGGCCCTCGGATGTAACCGCGTCGGCATTAGGTGGAGGAATGATTACGGAGTCTTCGCAGGATTTTATTCCTTTATGCCATGGATGGGCATTAATAGGCGACTCTACTCGTAACCGCGTGGTCGAGCGAAACCTTATTACAGGTCAGACTGGAGCTGCATATTCATTTGGTCAAAACCCTGACCAGTTTACTTTGGATGAGGCGAACGGCCTGGTTTACATGACAGTGCATCCAGAGACTGAGCGTCTTTACCGACTCGATTTGAACACAGGTTTGATTACATCAAACAGAGTAACTCAAGCCCTTACAAACAGCATTGCGTCATTTCAGTATTCTTGGGCATTGCGGGATATCGAGCTCGGTGAGGACGGTAATGTTTTTGCTTTAATGAAGGATAATTCGCTAAACGACCCAGGGGATGGTTTGCCATTTTCAGGATCTGGCTTGTGGCTTGGCTTAATGTCAGGCACAGCAGATTTTTTGACGCCGAGCATACCTTTAGAAGATCCAATTAGAGTTGAGTATGACCCGGTTAGAGATCATGTCTTTTTAGCTACGCAATCTAACCTGGCAACGTTTAATTTCAATCCTGTACTTAATGAAATTAACTTCATTTTTGGGACTGACATTCCTGTGGGTACTGGATGTACAGACTTTGATGTATCCCCCGATGGTAATCGCTTGGCTTACACATGCCCTAACGGGAATCGTCCTGGCGACCCAGACTTCAGTGTTGTAGACATGGCGCCTGATGACTATTTCAATTCATCCGGTGAATGGTTTTTAGGAGAGCAGCCGGTAAGCTCCACGTTTGATAGCACCGGGACTTTGCTAATAGCTACGGATAACGACAAGCTATTCTTCTACGATGTAGTGACGCATTTGATATTAGAAGATTTCGAGTTAGGTTTGCTGGAAGGAGAGACAATCCGAAAAATCAGGATTTCCAAAGACGGAGGATTGCTCTATATCTTCCTAAATAACGAGGTTCATGATCCCAGTAGTAAATTTTATTGGATGCAGATGCCTGCCATCAAAGGGACTCCTTTACCCTAGGCTCAGTAAAATCAGAGTCGCACTAGAGAAACCAAACAGTTTGAAGAAATGGCTGTGTAGGATTGAGATAAATTTAAAGACGATAAACTAACTTTCAATCTAACTTTCAATCAAACTATGATCCTAGGTTTTTCTCAACTCCAATAAGCAATTACTGGATATTGCCGTCACTTTCATCGTCTTCGAAATCTGGAAAAGATGGGGCCCCAGCTATGCTGTGTTGTTCCGTAGCCCACTGACCAAAGTCGATTAATTTACAGCGATCGCTGCAAAAGGGTCGATATGCATTTTTTTCTATCCATTCAACTTGAGTTCCGCAGGTAGGGCAAGACACTGCTTTGACGTTTGATGCTGTGCTCATATAGACGCCTCGCTGAGTTCTAGATATTTTTTGTGTAAAGGCAAAACCCTTGCTGGTAGGGTGTCGGTTGATTGGTCATTTGAAATAACATCATCGGCAGCGGAGAGCCTTTCGGCTCTCCCTATTTGAGAATTAATTATGGATTTAATAGTGGCCTCATCACTTCCATCTCGCTTCCCGGTACGTTCGAGTTGAGTTTTGACGGGGACATCAACGACCAAAATTCGATTTACAAGTTTGTGTTGGTCGGTTTCTAAAAGTAATGGTGACACCAATAATGTATAGGGCGAAGGTGATGCTTGCAGGCGAGAGAGCATCAAATCTCTAATTGCCGGATGAAGAAGTTTTTCTAACCAAGATTTTTTGGTGCTGTCGGCGAAAACGATCTCTCTGAGCATGGCTCTATTTAGCCCGCCGTGCTCTTCGAGAATGCTGTTTCCAAACTTTTGAGCTATTGAGGCTAAGGAAGCAGTACCTGGTTCCACCACCTCCCGAGCAAGAATGTCTGCGTCTACAACAAAAATACCCAATTGCTCAAAGCATTCTGTAACCGTTGATTTTCCACTTCCTATACCGCCCGTAAGGCCCACAATAAACATGCCGATTAGCTCACAAATGTTGAGAAGTAAAAATCATTAATCTGTGGTCCCCAGATGAGCATCAAGTACCCTGCACCTGCGAGGTAAGGGCCAAATGGCATTGGTACTGATTTATCCCTGCCCATAATGAATATCATACCAAGCCCGACAACAGCCCCAACAAGTGACGACAGAATGACTATTGGCAGTAAACTCTGCCATCCCATCCACGCGCCAAGAGCGGCAAGTAGCTTGAAGTCCCCATAACCCATGCCTTCTTTGCCTGTTAGCAGCTTAAAAAGCCAATAAAAGCTCCAAAGAATCAGATACCCAGCTATGGCGCCAATTACAGCATCAGTGATCGACACTTGCATACCTAAGTCTACTGCATTGACGGCTAAGCCCAGCCAAAGCATGGGGAGGGTAATGTCGTCAGGAAGTAGCTGATGATCAAAATCAATAAGCGTTAAACTTATGAGGCACCAAACAAGAACTAAAACAGCTAATGTTAGCCAAGTGGCCCCGAAACTTGCTGCAACTAAAGCTGACAGAATCGCGGTGGCTGTTTCAACTGTTGGATAGCGGATAGATATTTTGGCCTTACAGCTGGAGCATTTACCGCGCAGCAAAAAGACATAACTTATAACAGGGATATTCTCCCATGCCCGAATTTTGTGATTACATAAAGGGCAATGAGAATCGGGGGTTTGTAAATTGAAATCTTTAAATTTTGCAGTGGCTGCATTCGTGTCGGGCTGTTTGTTTTTAAGATCCAGAAACTCATGGCATTGAGCGCGCCAGTCTCTTTGCAGCATAATTGGCACTCGGTACACTACGACATTAAGAAAGCTACCGACAAGGAGACCCAGAACAGTGGTTAAGCTAACAAGCAGAGCAGGACTTGCCTGAGCAAGTAATACAATTTCCATGGAGGAGATGAACCTTATTCAGGGTTGAATTTAAATCATGATTGAAAGTCAGTAAAAACGCAGCGTAAATATAGAAGCTAGTTACATAATTTCGCCGATTTGAAAGATTGGCATATACATCGCAATCATCAGGCCGCCGATCAAGACGCCTAGGACCGCCATAATTATCGGCTCCATAAGTGCCGTGAGGCCGTCTACAGCATTGTCTACTTCGGCCTCGAAGAACAACGCGCATTTGTCTAACATAGCATCAAGGGCGCCTGATTCCTCACCAATCCCAACCATCTGCGTGATCATGGTTGGAAATAAGGTCGTGTTCTTAATGGCAAAGTTTAACTGTTGGCCAGTTGTTACATCGTCTTTGATTCGTTTGGTTGCTGCGTAGTAGACAATGTTTCCCGTTGCGCCTGCAACGGAATCAAGAGCATCAACTAATGGGACTCCGGCACTAAAAGTTGTAGATAAAGTTCTCGTAAATCGCGCATAACAAGAGGCTTTTACAATCGGTCCTATTATGGGCAGTTTCAAAGTAATTCGATCGATAATGTGGGCAAAAGGTTTTGAGCGGAGTCTTGCTTCTTTAAAAGCAAAAGCTGCCGTTACAATTCCAATAACGACTTTCCACCAATGAGCAATGGCAAAGTCCGATAGCATCATTACGAATTGAGTAAATGCGGGTAATTCTGCGCCAAAACTGGAAAAGGTTTCAGCGAACTGAGGGACAACCTTCACCAGCAGAATGCCGGTTACAATAAGTGCGACACAGACCACGGCAATAGGATAATTCATTGCCTTTTTGATTTTAGCTTTTAGCGCTTCTGATTTTTCTTTATAGGTTGCTAGTCTTTCCAGCATGGTTTCAAGAGCGCCAGAGCCTTCGCCTGCTTCTACTAAGTTGCAGAACAGGTCATCAAAGTAGCGAGGGTGTTTACGAATACAATCCGCGAAGTTGTTGCCGGCCGCTACATCATCTCTGATCTGCATAACCAAATTCGCCATGGACGGGTTTTCTAGACTTTCACCTACGATTTCGAATGACTGAACTAGTGGGATGCCTGCTTTTATCATTGTTGCGAGTTGACGAGTAAAGACAGCAATGTCGCCGGGCTTTATGGCTTGTTTTTTGGGTCCAAAAAGATCTTTTGACTTTTTCTTAACCTTTGTAGGATTGACCCCCTGCTTTCTGAGTTGTGCTCTAACAAGTGCTTGGCTGGTGCCTGGGATTTCTCCCTTAGCTTTTTTGCCGTTCTTGTCAATTCCCTGCCAATTATAAACGCTGGGTGCAGCTTCAGTAGCCATTACCTACCTCGTTTCTCAAAAACTGTTCTATCAATACTTCTGACAGGAAATAGTGCCGTAATTGAGCACCGTGTTACCTAATATAGGATACCACGGTCCTAAAGTCTTGTATTCATAGTATTCAGGTCAATCTATTGGCTTCGTCTAAGCTAGTGAGCCCAAGGCCAACCTTTGTCAATGCTGACTGGCGTAGACTGTGAAAGCCCTCTTTTCGGGCTTGGTCAGCGATCTCAATCGAGTTTCCGTCAGCCATTATAATCCGTGACATGGCATCAGTAATGGGAACTACTTCATATACTCCTAAACGGCCTTTATAGCCGCCTTTACATTTCTCGCAGCCGGTGGCTTTGAATAGTTTTAAGCTAGGCAATTGCTCTGCGGTGAAGCCTTCGTTTAGAAGTAATTTTTTAGGCAGCTCAACTGCTTTTTTGCAGTGGCTACACAGGCGTCTGGCTAGGCGCTGGGCGATTATTAAGCTGACGGAAGTCGCTAGATTAAAGGCTGGAATTCCCATGTTACGAAGGCGGGTAAGCGTTTCCGGAGCGCTATTAGTATGGAGAGTGGATAGAACCATATGGCCTGTTTGAGATGCTTTAATGGCTATTTCGGCCGTTTCTAAATCTCTGATTTCGCCTACCATTACTACATCTGGATCCTGCCGTAGGAAAGCTCTAAGCGCGGCAGAAAAATCAAGCCCAATCTTCCTGTTAACTGGTACTTGGTTGATTCCTTCTAAGTTAATTTCAACAGGGTCTTCAGCTGTGGATATGTTTCTTTCCGGGGTATTTAGAATGTTAAGTCCTGTATACAGTGATACGGTTTTACCGCTGCCTGTGGGACCTGTGACTAAAATCAGTCCTTGATGTAAATAGAGTGCAGTTAGATATTGCTGCTTCTGACTTTCTTCATAGCCAAGTGCATCTATTCCCATTTTTGCGCTCGACGGATCGAGGATTCGCAAGACGATTTTTTCGCCCCATAGTGTAGGCAAGGTATTAACTCGAAAATCTATCGCTCTATTTTCAAATATTTTGATTTTTATGCGGCCATCTTGTGGGAGGCGCTTTTCAGAAATATCCATCTGTGACATGATTTTTACGCGAGATGCTATGCGTCCGGCAATATTGATCGGGGGACGAGTCACTTCATGGAGAATGCCGTCGGTTCTAAAGCGGATTCTATAAGTTTTTTCATAAGGTTCAATATGAATATCAGAGGCTCCTGTGCGTATAGCGTCGAGTAATACTTTATTGACGAATTTAACTATTGGCGTTTCGTCTGTGGGACTCGATTCTTCGTCTGGACTTTCAACGGGCAAAATTTCCACATTCAGTTCTTCAAGCATGTCTAGATCGAGTTCGGCTATGGATCCGCTTTGTACTTCTTCGTGATTTATATAGTCTGCAATCGCTAGAGCGAGCTTTTCCTCTTCAACCACGACTACATCATTATTTATTCCGGTATGAAACTTAATTTCATCAAAGGCGGCTACGTTCCCGGGATCCGAAACGGCTAAGTGGAGTCTGTTAGCGCGTCGGAATAAAGGTAGAACGTTATGCTGCTTGATGAGTTTTGTGCCCACCAGTTTGCGCGGGATATGTACAAAGTCATAAGAGTCTAAATCAAGGAGAGGGACCCCAAACTCTTTAGCGGCGGCAATCGCTATAGCACTGCCGTCCAAAATATTATTGGCAACTAGCTGAGTAACGAACGATCGATTTTTTTTTACCGCCATCTGAATTGCAGCAATAGCGACCGATTCGTTAATCAAATTTTCAGAGACGAGGCGTTTAGCTAAGCCTCCCATTAATACAGACATAATAGGAACTGGTTTACAGTGATAGAGAGGTACGTTTGTCTTGATAAGTATAGTGGATAGTGGCAACGGCGGCTAAGAATCAGCTTATTAAGTGGTGGTTATACAGTTGTAATTCAGTGCCATATAGATTGATCTATTGATAAGCGCTTTTCAAATGATTGGATTATAAGGCGAATAGAATAGTGGTGAAGGTAGAGTATCGTAAGGTTTACGGCAAGCGTTGACTGGAGAAATAAGAGCAACAAGTAAAGCCAAATGAACCGAGTTAGCTAATATGAATTGCCTTTTCTTGCTATCACTAAATTTGAGATTAGCAGAGGTTAAGAGCAAGACAAGTGCCTCCCGCTGCCCATGTGGTCTCACCTGACGCAGTTAATGTCGGAGTTAAAATATAAGTCAGCCCATCTAGCAGTGTACCATCGCCCATCCAGGTGCTAGTTATAGTTCCGTCAGTAACACTTAAACCGTGTGCTGTTGAGGATACTGCAATTGCCGCAGGGAGCCCATTGACGCCATCATCCATGCCAGTTAAAGATGTTGTAGTTACTATTTGCACTCTAAGTTCGATAATAGTTTTTAGCGGAGTTACTCCGACAACCAGTCCTGCGAATTTAGTTCGGTTTATGTACTGTTGGTAAGAAGGGAGTGCAACTGCGGCAAGAATGCCGATGATCGCTACAACAGTCATTAGTTCAATAAGAGTGAACCCATCGGAGTTTCCGGTTCTAATCGTTTTGTTGAACATTGTTGTGTCACCTTGCTTTTATAGTTTTTCGTTTCGCTGGACATACTATATAAGTCTGAGGATTTCAAAAATTGAAGCTGTGTTCTGTCGTAAACTAGATTAATTAGCTGATCTTGCAAAGAACCGTGTCACCGTTAATTGCATTGGCAAATAGAAGCGTTAGGTTTAATTATTGCGATTTGAATTGGAAGTGATAGAGATGACTGAAATGGTACGTAATAGTAGTTTTTTTTGATAGTGCCTAGGCTTTAAGAGAGACAGGCACTGCCCATTGAGCAATACCTGTCTGACTGGTTGTTATATTAACAAACGCTAGCGGCTACACAATCGCCTGTGTTCACCCAAGTCAATCTGCCACCGGCAATTGTTGGAGTCATGATAAAGGTTTTACCGCTAATAGCAGCTTTTGTTGAGTCTGTTTCCCACGTCATTGTGATTACGCCATCTGTAACTTCTGAGCCGTGAGCGGTCGTAGAAGCTGAAACGGATGCCGGAATTCCGAGAGCGCCGCTATCAACGGCAGTTAGGGCTGTTAAACCACCTGTCTGAACTGCTAATTCAACTGCTGTTTTAAGTGGAGTCGCTGCAAGAACTAACTCTGAGAATGTCGCTTTGTTTGTATAGTTCTGGTAAGCAGGTAAAGCCACAGCTGCCAAAATACCGATAATCGCAACTACGATCATCAATTCGATTAGTGTGAAGCCGTCTTGTTTCTTGTGAGTTAGCTTTTGCATTGTGTATCTCCAGAGGTTTTGCTTAAGTTACGAAAATTATCATGCCAAATACGTTTTATTTGACGGACGCTAGTAATATATCCAACTATCGTGCCAGCTTCTGAAAGATATGGCAAGTAGCTGATAATTATAAGGATGTTATGATTTTTACTTTTCCGATCCTGCCACTCACATTAAAAGTGACATTATTAGACTGACAATTCTTGTCACTATTAGCCCTGGTGGGGCGGCAACAGGGGCCGAACTGTGTCACAAGGCTTAATTCCCTTGCTTTTATGAGCAAGGGTTCTGCTTTAGAAAATGGTTCGCTGGGCAGGTTAAAAGGCTTATTCAGCTAGGATTAATCCTTTCCCACTAAGATGTTTTTCAGCGCTGAGAGTAAAGGAGCGGTCTGAATAGTGATCTGGCTCGACTTGCATTAACGGGGATAGGTAGTTTATGTTGGGCCAACTTTTTAAGGGTGGCTTTTAATTAATACGCCACCTAGTTGGCAGTTATTCTCCAATTTAGCTCCTGCTAGGCTCTTAATCGATTATAATATTGGGCGTTGAGATTTATATCCCGCGACTATCGTGGAGGGAATACGATGAAATTAAAATTTAAGACATTTATATGTGCAGCAGCATTTGGGTTAGGCATAAGTGGCCACTCATTCTCCCAAGATAAAACGATTAGCGATGGTGTCTTTACTCAGGCCCAAGCTGACGCAGGTAAACTTGTTTATGATTCGTCATGTAAGAATTGCCACAATATGCGTTTCTATCGCGATCTTTTGAAGTCTTGGGATAACCAGCCACTGATTTATTTGTGGGAAAACATTATGGGCACCATGCCCGCTGATAATCCTGGTTCCCTGATGCTCGAGGAATATACAGATGTGATTGCCTATATTCTGTCGGAAAATGATTTCCCAGCAGGCGAACACATATTAGATCCAGATAACGGTATGGAAGATATTAGTATTCTCGCGCCTTAGCCGGCGGCGCTAAGTCTTGTCAGAGTGAGAAATAAAAAGCCGAGCTAAGCTCGGCTTTTTTATAGTCGGCAATACAGGTGGCCCGCAATACATAGTGGCGATTTATAGGCAGTAATTTATGCTGAAGGGCTAACCGCAATGGGTTCTCGAAGATGGGACCTTATTTGAAAGCCCAAGGTAGGAGGCGTCCCCGTAATAAATCAGCTGCAATGTCCTCTGCAAAACATGCAGCTAATTTGCATCAGTGCCACCGAACTTTGGGCAGTCTCTTTTAATCACGCTAATTTCAGCTTTGTCTCGAGTATTGAGGACCAGATTGTACTTGTCAGCCAGTGCGTCCCATAACGCGGCATATTCACACTTAAACTCTTCTCTAGGGAGGTAACGATCCGGTCCTCTTTCAGATTTACGTCTTATTTCCCGCTTTTCAACTAGCATAATATTTAACGGATCATTGGCGAACTGTAATTTTTTACCAGGATCCCAGCGGTCGCCGCCATGAATATGGGCATATACGAGCGGGATCACATGATCTATATCTACTTGTACCGCTACCTTAAAAGTTTTGCCTGTATATTCGTCAAACCACTCTCCGGTTCGAACTATGCAGTTTCGAGGATTTGTGTATTTGACTTCGTTGCGACTCGTGAGAATCAGCATTTCTTGGCGGGTAGACTGACAATCATCATCGTAATCTTCTTCGAAAGACCAGTCGTCAGGGTTAAAAAATTTTTCTCTGTCTCTGTTGTCTCTTAACATGCTGTCCCGACCCATGCGAGTGAAGGTGTCTGGCATTTCACAGGCTCGCATATGGCAATGGTAAGATTGGCCAAAGTAGTGCCCGCCATTGATATCGGTGCGGCCAACGTGGCCAGTAGCGGTCAGAGGCATGCAGATTAAAACAAGCAGGCTAAATAAATTGCGGAGTAAGTTCATTGCGTGCTTCCTCTGAATTGTTTAGGGCAGAAATATGCGGCTAAGCAGGATCATCAAACAATAGTGATAGATCTACTGCGAAGCAATGCTTGGTTAATGCACCTATAGAGATGAAATCCACTCCTGTTTCGGCCATTTTCACCAGCGTATCACGGTCTATGTTGCCGGAAGCTTCCAATTTGCATTTGCCCTTGTTTATTGCAACAGCGTCAACCATCAGTTCAAGGGGAAAGTTATCAAGCATAATGACATCGACTGAAGCGGCTAGGGCAAGTTTTAGTTCGTCAAGATTTTGCACTTCAACCTCAACACCTTTCCCTGGGTTGTTTTCGCGCGCTGCTGAAACAGCAGCTTCTATGCCGCCACAGGCTAGGATATGGTTCTCTTTGATTAAGTAGGCGTCGAACAATCCGATTCTGTGGTTGTAGCCTCCGCCGACCGTAACTGCATATTTTTGAGCAACCCGTAGGCCTGGGATGGTCTTGCGAGTATCCAGTAATTTTACATTTGTGTGAGCTACAAGACCGACTAACTGCTGGGTTTTGGTGGCGGTGCCGGCTAGGGTCTGGATAAAGTTAAGTGCTGTCCTTTCCGCGGTAAGGATGGATCTGGCTTTACCCTCGAGCAAAACAAGGCGTTGGTTTGTCCGAATCTGATCGCCGTCTTCCACCAGCCAGGTAAGTCTGACGCTGGGGTCTATTTGCCTAAAGACTTCGCTAGCCCATTGTTTGCCGCAAAAAACGGCGTCCATCCTTGAGATGATGTGCGCACTAGCACTGGTTTTCTCGGGGATTAAAGCGGCTGTGATATCGCCAGAACCAAGATCTTCAGCTATGGCTAGGGAGATGAGGTGTTGAAATTTGACGTTCGATTTCTGTGTTTTATCAATGCTCATTATCTGTCGGCCAAGTGTCTTAAAGTAAGCGTATTGCCGCGCTGAGTAAATTCTACCTGCCGCAGCGCACTCATGCCCAAAAGTATCGTTTCGCCAGGCATATTAGATGCAATGCTGGCGCTAACATTGCTGAGCGCGATGGTACCAATACTTAGTTCATCTATGGAGGTTGCAAAAACGTTAATTACACCATTAGCAGTAGCTGCTTGGCTTGTTGTCCCGGGAACCAGGCCAGCAAGGCTGGCAATGTGCGATGGTATTGCTACATCTGTCGCACCGGTGTCCAGTAGAAATGTAACTGGTACCCCATTGATAACACCACTTGTTACATAGTGTCCTTGGCGGTTTTGCTGAAGGATAACTTCTCGAAACCCATTGTTTCCCTCATAGCTTTGCGGGTTTTGATTTGGGTTGATCTGCAGGCCTAAAAGTTCGTCAAAAAAGAATGTCAATCCAGCTAATCCAATAACTAGACAGGCTATCAACATACCTTGTCCTAGCTGCTTACCAGGTGGGCGGTTTTGGATTTCTTTCATAACGCCAATTATCCCTCATAGATATAAGAATAGAAAGTTGAGAACTGGGTCAAATTTCTTGTAGAAAGGTCGTGATTTCAAGGGTCCGAACGCAGAAAACTCCTGCTTTTTGGCCGTGGTCCATTTATTATTACGTGCCAAATGCTATAACGGATGAATTCAAGTCAATGTTGAGTTCTACACTGGACGCCATGAAATTCATGACTGAATCAAATAAGACCTGTCAATTCATCCGGTAAGACGGTGGCTGAGAAAATGCGTTGGTTGCCCAGGCAACGGCTCCGTTTGCAGCTTCAGCAATTAAACGTTGAGTTCTTTGATGAGGCAGATGATTTTCTGTTTGCGGCTAGCAAACAAGGCCAGTTTGCTAAAAGATGCCTAGCTGATAGCTGTGCGAGAGCTTCGTCACTGATATTTCATTGAGGTTAAATCAATCCCAGTTTCAAACGAGTGGGCTTGAAAGCACTCTGCCCCGTGCCGAATTGGGAGCGGCATTTGAGCGTGTCGAAATAGACTTAGCGTCTCGTTGAATGTGCAGAAACGCCTTATTCGTCTCATCTTAAGCAAATAGATACTCTAAATCGTCGCTTACGCCATCTCTCTAGCGAAGAAGTTATTTCCTGGTCTTTGGTAATCCAATCGATTCTGCAAGCCTTTACGCATTCACAATTTTGTATTACGTTGCCTTTGGATGTCCATTTGATTTTCATCAAGCTTTTCGAGCAGCATATACTGCAGCGCATGGAACAGCTATTCCTGAGCATTATTAGCATCCTCACTAATGCAAGCGATGACCGGTTCATCGAAAGGTTATATTCATCGTGCTCAGCATTTGGCGCGAAAAAACTGAGCCAGACTTCAACAGAAGATCTGGAGAGTCGACGGGTTGGTCTTGCCCTAGCCGCTGACATGATTTCGAGCGCGGTAGAGACAGTCTTCGCAGCTGTGTGGCTCCCATCAATAGCGTTATTTGTCGAGAGCATGGTGTGGACTCAGTGGCGTGCGGTCATGTCCGTTTTTGGTTTAAACACAGGCAGTGAGAGTGCCCAGTGGAAGGAGGTCAAACATCGTGCCCTTATGTTGGCAGCTGCGGTATAGGAAGGAGCAAATATTCCCTTAAAGAAAAGTACTTATTGCTCGGTCAGATCGAACAAGGCTTCAAACTGTATCGAGGAGAGTTTAGGATGCAACAAAGGTTTTTAGGGCAGCTTAGCTTGGATGAAGCGATGGCAACCGAGATCATTAAGCCTAGTGAGAGCTGGAGAACATGCTTAAAAGGCGTCGGTTTGTCCTTGCGGCTCGAGGTTGTTGCGCCAAGATGATCTCAATGGACTGGCAGAGACGTTATGCGGGGGTGAGAAAACTCAACACAGTCATCAAGCCGGCACTCAATGAGATGAGTGTTTTTCAGTAGGTGATCGGTTAGTTTGTGGTCAGCAGGGGTGATTCAAGAGCGACACAAGCCATAATGATTACAGGCTTCTTTTGCCGATACTGGCTTTTATGATATTCAATTCGAAGATCGCAGTTCAAAAGTAAGGATTAGTAGGCTCCCATTAGAGACGGTGTTAAAGCAGCGAGATCTTATGCTCTATAGTCTAAATGTCACCCAGGCTGTTCCTTTAGCCACCGTAGTAAGCCAGAACTTGCACTAATTCGGTGGTTCTTAATAGTCCATTGTCTCGGGCTGTTTTTTCCGCGAAGTCGCTCTACATCTACTATGGTAGGATAACATCCTTATTCATGGTGCTTTAGATAGGTCGATTTTCTCTAAATGTCTGATATAAATAAAATTAATGACGGCCTGTTCGCTGGGGCAAACTATGTTGAGTCGCCTAATCAAAGTGATAGGGTGGGCGGGTCTGCTATCGATTTGCTTATAATTCATAATATCAGCCTTCCTCCTGGCCAATATGGCACCGGCTGTGTCGATCAGCTTTTTTGCAATTCTCTGGATTCGTCGGCACATCCTTTCTTCGAGGAGATCTCAGGACTTCGCGTTTCCGCTCATCTATTGATAGACCGTCTTGGAAGTGTCACCCAATTTGTACCTTTGTTTAAGAAGGCATGGCATGCCGGGGACTCGGTATTTGAGGGCAGAGCAAGTTGCAATGATTATTCTGTGGGAATTGAGCTTGAGGGAACGGATTTTGAGCCTTTCACAGATGAACAGTACCAAGCGTTGGTGCGCGTAACAAAACTGCTGCTACATGAGTATCCTTGTTTAAATTCAAAGCGAATTGTTGGCCATAGCGACGTGGCTCCGGGCAGAAAAACTGACCCGGGTCCATATTTTGATTGGCCAAGGTTTCTCCAAGGACTGTCATGTTAACCCCCTCCTTTTTTTCTAAACGAGCCCTGCTATGAGTTTTCTAGTTATCTTAATTTGCTTAACCACAAACTACCTTTGGCTGAAAGATTTCGATCGCTTCGATGATGGTTGGTTCTTTCGCTTTCGTTGCCGTGTTGAATCTTTAATGGGTACGACAGCAGAAAATTCCTCATTTGGCTGGGTTGTAGGTGCTTTTTTAATTTACGCAATACCGATGCTCATCTTATTTTCTGCTGTGTTTTTGGCAAGTGGTAGGGGGTTTGGTATACCCACCATGGTTTTGCATATTTTAGTACTACTTGTAGCATTTGATCGGACCCAGCCGGGTAAGTTGGCAGCAGATTTTCTTGCCAAGTGGAATGATGCTGATTTCGAGGGTGCCAAGCTTTATTTGGAAGAGGAGTGGCCAGGGCCCGAATTGAGTGCGGTCGATGGCCGGATGGGTTTGTTGGATTATTTTTGTAAGCAGCTAATTTATCGCAGCTTTGAAAAAATGTTTGTGATGTTTTTTTGGTACATTATTGCAGGGCCTTACGGCGTTCTGTTTAGCTATGTGAGCTATCAGCTTCGCGATAGTCATGATGAAAAACAAGCTGCAGGGCTGGTGAAAACTATCTCCATGTTCGTATGGGGCCTTGAATGGGTCCCGATGCGGTTGCTAGCGACGACGTTTTCACTGGCAGGTAATTTTGTTCAGTGCTTTGAAAGCGTTAAAGAATCCTTTTGGAGCTTTGCGCTAGACTCTGACAACGCCGCATTACTCTATGCAAGCTCCGGTTGCGCGATGGCCGGCGTCGCCGACGATGAGTATGGTTCGATTGGCGAGGGCAGTGATTCGGCAGATATTGCACGAGGGGCGACTAGAGTTGGTGCCTTGTTGGCATTGTTGGAGCGTTCTCAAGCTATATGGCTGGCTGTTTTGGCGCTGATCACTGTTTTTGGAATGTAGGCATTCACCGCTTATTCGAGTTTTCTGGGTCCATTATTTTGTTAATTTATTGTAGTTTTTGGGCTTTTCTTCGACGATGGTAAACGATTGAGCTAGAGTTAAGAAAGTAATAGTTTTCATAAGTTGCTGTATTCTAAAAAAAATAGCCGTACTCCACTGATTTTAACACCTCCTCATTTTTATGTAGTAATACTACAGAAAGAGCCTTGTTAAAATGGAGGTGATGGCAGAAATACGGTAAAATTCAATAAATCTTGTAACTAAATTACAAAGAATAAGGCTCTGCCAGTGATCCTGGTATGCATGGGAAGTAATTATGGCTACGCAAAACGACGCTAATCCAGAAGAAACGCGAGAATGGTTAGATGCACTGGATTCAGTTATCCAAGAAGAGGGCGTCGATAGAGCCCATTATTTAATTAGTAAGCTAAACGACACAGCGATTAGGACGGGGCGTTACTCTCCTATTACTTCGGTAAATACGCCGTACTCTAATACAATTTCTCCGTTAAACGAGGAGCGAATGCCTGGCGACATGTTCATGGAACGTCAAATCAGGGGCATTATCCGCTGGAACGCTTTAGCAATGGTTATGCGCGCCAACCAGAAAAATCCAAGCTTGGGTGGGCATATCTCGACTTTTGCCTCATCGGCCACATTGTATGACATTGGTTTTAATTACTTTTTCCGTGGACCTGGTGAAAAGAATGAAGGCGATCTAATTTACTATCAGGGGCATTCTTCTCCTGGAATTTATGCTCGTTCTTTCCTCGAAGGGAGAATAAGTGCAGAACAATTAGACAATTTCCGCCAAGAAGTTAATGGCAATGGACTTTCTTCGTACCCCCATCCTTGGTTAATGCCGGATTACTGGCAATTCCCCACAGTTTCTATGGGGTTGGGTCCGATACAGGCGATTTACCAAGCCCACGTCATGAAATACCTCAGCAATCGCGACCTGCTCGACAATAGTGATCGTAAAGTATGGGCGTTTCTGGGTGATGGCGAGACCGACGAACCAGAATCACTCGGTGCCATATCAAAAGCGGGTAGAGAAGGTCTAGATAATCTTATATTTGTCGTGAATTGCAACTTGCAGCGTCTCGATGGCCCTGTTCGAGGCAATGGGAAAATCATTCAAGAACTTGAAGGTGTGTTCCGTGGTGCCGGATGGAATGTAATCAAAGTTGTTTGGGGGCGCCATTGGGACCCTCTCTTTCAAGCAGATACCGAAGGCCTTCTGCAAGACAGAATGGATGAGGTTGTTGATGGTGAATATCAAAACTACGCCAGCAGAGGCGGTGCTTACACTCGCGAGCACTTTTTCGGCAAGAGCCCAGAACTTTTGAAGATGGTTGAGCACTTGTCTGATGACGATATTATGGCGCTAAATCGAGGTGGCCATGATCCATATAAAGTTTATGCAGCCTACGCGCAAGCGGCTAAGTCTAACGGTAAACCTACTGTTATCTTAGCGAAAACAGTCAAGGGCTATGCCTTCGGGGGCGGAGCAGAAGCTCAAAATACTACCCACTCTGTTAAGAAGTTAGATATCGAAGGTTTGAAGAAGTTTAGGGATCGATTTGGCATTCCTGTAGATGATGAAGACCTCGCGGAAGTTCCTTATTACAAGCCGTCCAAGCAGAGTTTAGAATACAAGTACATGACAAGTATTCGGTCTGAATTGGGAGGCCCGGTTCCTCAACGCAGAGCGACAAGCTACGCCTTAAAAGCCCCGGCTATTTCAGTTTATGAAAGTCAGACTAAAAGCAGCGGTGATCGGGAAGTATCCACCACGATGTCATTTGTTCGTATACTGTCTGCGCTTTGTAAGGACAAAGCTATTGGTCAGCGAGTAGTGCCAATAGTCCCAGATGAGGCTCGTACTTTTGGAATGGAAGGAATGTTCCGCCAGTTAGGTATTTATTCATCCACTGGTCAATTGTACGATCCTGCTGATTCAAATCAGGTGATGTATTACAAGGAAGATAAAAAAGGCCAGATGCTCGAAGAAGGTATTACTGAAGCCGGGGCATTTTCAGCTTGGATTGCGGCAGCAACTTCTTACAGCGTTAATAACTACCCACTGATTCCATTTTATATCTATTATTCGATGTTTGGTTTTCAGCGAATCGGGGACTTAGCTTGGGCTGCTGGAGATTCACAGGCCAGAGGGTTCTTAATTGGGGCTACGGCCGGTCGTACCACATTAAACGGCGAAGGTTTGCAGCATCAAGATGGACACAGCCATATTCTAGCTTCGACAATTCCAAACTGTGTCAGCTACGATCCAACTTATGCGTACGAATTAGCTGTTATTGTTCAAGACGGATTAAGGCGAATGTATGAAGACATGGAGTCTGTCTTTTATTACATCACGACCATGAATGAAAACTACCAGCAGCCTGAAATACCGAAAGGCTGCGAAGAAGGAATTATCAAAGGAATATATCTTCTAGAAGATAGTTCGGTTAAAGAGTACAAAACAACTAAACCGGTCAGTAAAGATATCACCCTGAGGCTTTTAGGTAGTGGGACTATTTTGCGAGAAGCACGCAAGGCGGCGCAAATTTTACGTCGCGACTTTGCCATCAGCGTCGATGTTTGGAGTGTAACTAGCTTCAATGAGCTTAGAAAAGAAGCCTTAGAAGTTCAGCGTGTCAATATGCTGAACCCTGCTAAGAAAGCCGGTGAACCGTTTGTAACTAAAGCATTAGCAGCGCGCTCTGGCCCTGTTGTAGCAACTACCGACTATATGAAATCGCACTCTGATCAAATTCGAGAATTTGTTCCTGATTCCTATAGGGTGATGGGAACAGATGGCTACGGTCGGAGTGATACGCGAGAAAATTTGCGCCACTTTTTTGAGGTGGATGCTAAATTTATTGTGCTTGCTGCTTTAACCGAGCTCAAATATCTTGATTTAGTAAGTGCCAAGCAGATTAGTGAATACATGAAAGATACGGGTATTGAGGCAACTAAAATAAATCCATTGGCTCAATCGAATGAATAACTTTAATCAAATTTCAGGAGCGAGCTCCATTGGCTATTGAAAAACTAACAGTTCCTGATCTTGGTGATTCCAACGAAGTTGAAGTCATCGAGCTACTCGTTTCAGTTGGCCAGTCGGTCGAAGAGAATGACTCTCTTCTGGTGCTGGAAAGTGATAAAGCCGCAATGGAAATACCTGCCCCTATGGCTGGAGTTGTGATTTCTATTGCAGTTAACTTAGGCGACCAAGTGACATCCGGGTCAGAAATGCTATCTTTAGAGATAGCGGGAGAAGCTGCTGAACCTGAGCGGAAAGACGATAAAGTGGCAGAAGAACCAGAGGTCACTGAAGAAGCTGAGGCCTCAGAAGAAATAACGGATTCGCCGGCCAAGTCTTCAGCGCCTGACAGTTCTGGGGCTGGAGAGGCTGTGTCTAGCCTTATCGAAGTGCCGGATTTAGGTACGGATGACGAAGTAGAAGTAATCGAAATTAACATTGCGGTCGGTGACTCGGTGGCTGTCGACGATACCTTGCTGACTCTTGAATCTGACAAAGCTGCAATGGATGTGCCGGCGCCAGTAGCCGGAGTGATTGAAGAGCTTTTAATAGTTATTGGCGACAAAATAAAAACAGGTTCTCCAATCGCCAGAATCAGCACTGCCGGGTCAGCAGAAGCTCCATCGGTATCCTCCCCCGAATCAAAGCCGATATCTGATGAGTCGACTCAGCAAGATACGCCTCCTGCAGCACCAAAAGCAGACTCTAAATCAGCGCCGCCGGCGCCCCCTGCGAAACCTGCTCAGGCGCCTCTTGCTGCGCCAGCGCCAAGCGGCGCCAAAGTCTATGCCGGTCCAGCTGTGCGCAAACTGGCGCGAGAATTGGGTGTGGATTTAGTTTTAGTAACCGGCACTGGAGCAAAGTCCAGGGTCATAAAAGATGATGTCCAAAAATATGTAAAGGCAAAAATTAATGCTCCAGCCAGCGCTAATAGCGGTGCTGGCATCTCGGCTATTCCGGATATTGATTTCAGCCAATTTGGTGAGGTTGAAGAAGTGCCGCGAAGTAAGTTGCACAAGCTTACCGCTACGAACATGCACCGTAACTGGCTGGCGGTCCCTCATGTTGCTCAGTTCAATGAAGCAGATATAACCGATTTGGAAGCGTTCCGAGCTGACTTAAAGCCGGAGGCTGAAAAGAAAGGAGTGAAGATGACTCTTCTGCCTTTCCTGCTTAAGGCCTGCGCTAAAGCCCTTGAAGAATATCCTCAGTTTAATGTGTCCCTGCATTCTTCTGGTGAATATCTGATTCAAAAGAAATACATCAATATAGGTGTGGCGGTAGCGACTGAGGCTGGCCTCTTGGTTCCAGTAATTAAGAATGTCGATAAAAAATCTTTTTGGGAGCTTGCGGCCGAAGTCATCGAGTTGTCAGATAAAGCTAAAAAACGAAAGCTTACCTTGGAAGAGATGCAGGGCGGTTGCTTTTCGATTTCTAGCCTTGGAGCAATTGGTGGAACCGGATTTATACCTATAGTGAGCCCGCCAGAAGTTGCAATTCTCGGTGTTTCAAAAACTCAAATAAAACCAGTGTATATAGAGGGTGAATTTCAGCCTAGGAAAATGCTACCTTTTACGCTGGCTTATGATCACAAGGCAGTGAACGGCGTCGATGGTGGTCTTTTTGCGACTTATTTAGCCAAGTTATTGGGCGACATCAGACATATGATTTGATGATGCCCTAGTCGAGTATTTGTCTAGAGCTTGAGGGAAATTATAAACTGTGTGCCAACATTGACTGCACTGCGAACTTCTATTTCGCCCTCAAGCAAAGTTTTAATAATGCGGTAGACGGTAGAAAGTCCTAATCCGTGCCCCCCTGTTTTTTGCCGAGTACTGAAATAGGGGTCAAAAACCTTTCTTAGGACGTTGTCGTTCATTCCGCAGCCGTTGTCTCCAACGACTACCGTTACTACCCCGGCCTCAATTTTTGTCTCTATCGTAATTTTTCCTTGATAGTCCGCTAGAGCCTCTAGTTTGCGGGCGCTAATGGCCTGCTCTGCATTTCTGAGAAGATTGACAAATACTTGCTGGAGCTCCATCGGTAGGACTTTGATTTGAGGGAGAGCAGAATCTAATTTCAGTTCGATTTTGATGTCTGTGAAATTTTTCAGATTGTTGAGAGTATAGTCTTTTTCAACGAACTTGAGTGCCTGTTCCAGCAGCAAATTGATGTCACAAGGCTCGCTGGAATTCACTTCTGAGATACTAAATTTGAGCATGTTGCTGACGATGTTACTGGCCCGCAGGGCGCCTTCCTCTATCGATTCTAGAAAAAATGTAATTTCTCGTTGATCCAAGTACTCTTTTATCTTCCCTAGATCAACATCCAATGCGGTGGCAGTTTCTAGGTTCGCTTGGCGAGTGAGGCTAAGACGGCGACCGATGTTCTGTACGCCATTGATGATCGCACTAAGTGGGTTGTTTACCTCGTGTGCTATACCTGCTGCGAGCCCATCCATTGAATGCATTTTTTCTGTCTGCATAACTCGCTGTTCCAAGAGCTCTCTTTGAGTCACATCATCAATTTGAATTACCACTACGTCAGGTATAGCTGAGAGCGGGTAACAACTTACTTTATAGTAGCTGTTCAAATCTCCATCTAGATAGGGAACCCGTTCCAGTGTCACAGTTCGAGATTCTTTAAGCGCAGTGATGATCTCGTCTGCATAGTCTTGCAGCATTGGAAACGATTCGAACACGGCGGTATTGAGTACAGATGCATCTACCGCATTGCTTATAGCTAGGGCATTTTCGTTTATTTGCTTAATGTGCAAATTCGCATTCACAGTAATCAATGCCGAGGGCATTGATTCAATGATGCTGCTAAAAAACTCTTGAATGTCCATGGTAGTTACTACGTAAAATAGGGGCGTAATGTAATACTTTTATCCTTATATGCCTAATACTTCTCTTACCATATGCTAAAGCCTGACATGAGTTGTGCAATTGGGTCTTAATGTTCATGGTTTGCCAATAAGAAAGCCTTATAGTGTAAGCATAGCAACAGAAGTTGATTATGTGCAGTCTTGAGAGGAATTGTTCTAAATAAAGCCTCTGGCTTTGTATGCAGGGTTTTAGGCAGTTTAACCTGCAGCCTAGAGGATTAAGCCTTTGTTAGCTATTAAGTTCACTCGGCCGTGGTGGTAGACTGGGTGACAAGTACTATTAACCAATATCAAGCCAGCGCAAGCCTTACATCACTAACAAATAATACGTCACTAGCCAATATTAAGAGCGGCTAGTGACAGGAGGAAATAGTCTATGCCATCTTTCGATGTTGTATCCGAAGTAGATATGCACGAAATCAACAACGCAATCGATCAGTCTAATAGAGAGGTTGGCACTCGATTTGATTTTAAAGGTGCTGACGCTACATTTGAATTATCCAGTGACACTGAAATTCAGCTATCCGCTGAGTCTGACTTTCAGGTTCGTCAAATGGTTGAAATCCTGCGATCTAAATTTGTTAAGCGCGGTGTTGATGCCAAAAGCCTAATAGAAGTGGATATAGTTGTTACCGGGCAAAAAGCGGTGATGCCGATGAAGGTTCAGCAGGGCATTGAGGCAGACCTGGCTCGTAAGATTGTAAAGATGATCAAGGAGACAAAAATAAAGGTTCAAACTGCTATTCAGGGAGATAAACTCAGGGTTAGTGGTAAGAAGCGAGACGAGCTGCAGCAAGTGATCAGCTTTCTTAGAGGCGCTGAGTTAGAAGTGCCAGTGCAGTTTAACAACTTTAGAGACTAAGTTTTGATCAAATTCCTAAGCAGTGCCTCCCTCCATAAGAAGAGCCACGCATGAGCAAAGCAGTCAGCCCTAATCTTTCATTTCCTGATTCTTTAGCGCAGTTGCGCGACACGCGATTTATGGCTATTTTTTTGTTTGGATTCTGTAGTGGTTTTCCATGGGTTCTGCACGGGTCGGTGTTAACTCTTTGGATGCAGCAGTCAGGATTGTCCAGATCAATGATTGGCTATGTTGGGGCGATCGCTACGGTTTATGCTATCAATTGGACTTGGGCTCCGTTAGTAGACAAGTTTAAAATCCCCTATCTGCACGAAAGGCTAGGACAGCGTCGTTCTTGGATAATGTTGGGGCAGTTTCTGCTGGCAGTCATTGTTTTAGCTCTCAGCTTTGCAGATCCACGGGTAAACCTTCCCTTAGTTAGTGTGTTAGCGCTCGGTATAGCCCTAGTTTCTGCGACTCTGGATATTTCAATTGATGCCTACAGAATCACTATTTTTAGACCTGAGGAAATGAACTCCAAAATGCCTTATGCCGCAGCCATGAGCACCGTAGGCTGGTTTGCAGGCTACGGATTTATTGGCGGTGCCATTGCACTTGCTCTTGGTGGGGAAACGATCGGTTTGTCATGGTCGGATGTCTACCGTGTGGTAGCTGTGTTCTATTTCGTCATAATGGGATTAGTGCTTTTGACTCCGGTGCCTGAGGATGAAGCTGGGGTGTCAGCTTCCCACGGACTTGCAGATGCGGTTTCATTGCCGATAACAAATCGAGTCTATGGTTTCGTATTAGAGCCCTTTGTGGAATTTTTTCGTCGCTGTGGCTTTAAGTTGGCTTTTTCAATCCTTTTGTTCCTAATTGTGTTTCGCTTAGGCGAGGCTATGCTGGGGCGCATGTCACTTGTCTTTTATGTTGAGTTGGGGTTCACCACTGATCAAATAAGTTTCTATCAGAAATTCTTTGGAGGACTTATGACCGCTGGCTTTTCGTTATTGGGAGCGGTTATCAACACGCGTTATGGGGTTATCAAAGGTCTTTTTGTGGCCGGTGTCGCGATGGCGGCTGCAAATCTTCTGTTTGCTTTACTAGCGGTTATTGGGCCGCATGTTGGTTTGTTTATGGTTACATTAATAGTCGACAACTTTTTTCAGGCGTTTGCCACTGTCGCTGCAATTTCGTTTATTTCCTATTTTACCAGCCGTACTCACACCGGTACGCAGTATGCGATGATGTCGTCAATTTCAAATTTTGGAAAAACCACCTTAGCTGCCGGTAGCGGGGCTATCGTAGATTTTCTTAACGGTGAGTGGGCTATTTTCTTCGTCTTGACTACCTTAATGGTGCTGCCTGGGTTGTGCTTGCTTGTTTGGGTGGGACGCTTATTAAAAACCTACAGTGGCAGTGATGAAAACTACGCTCGGCTGTAGAGCTTTTCAGGGTGAGTGCCTCTTTTACTCAGCCCTTTCTAGCTCAAAGCTGGGTTAAGTCAGCAGCCAGCCAGACTTAGCCAGCGAAAATCGGCCATTAGTAAAAATGACACCTTCGGCTTCCAGGCGAGATTTTTGCAATTGATACTCGGTACTGTTCAGAGGGAAAGACAGTTTGCCTGCGGCATTTGCTACTCGGTGCCAAGGAAGCTTGCTGTCCTTCGGTAATTTTTTCATAGTCGTCCCCACATATCGCGCGTAGCCCGGAAGTCCCGCGAGTTTAGCGACTTGCCCATAGCTCGCCACCTTACCTTTTGGGATCTGATGAACGATTTGCCATATTTTTTCCCGATTAGTCACTTTATTCCTACTCTCCCAACTTCAATTACAAACTTATAGACGGTTTTATCGTGGTACAGTGCCATATTCAAGCTTGAGGAGAAACTGTGAGATTTTTGTTCCTTTTTTTTATTGCTGTGCCGCTGGTTGAAATGTTTCTGCTTTTTGAGGTCGGTGACCAAATTGGTGGATTAGCTACCATTGCCTTGGTGGTTTTGACTGCAGTCATTGGTGTTCAGGTACTCAAGCGTCAAGGACTGTCTACCTTGTTACGGGCAAATCAGCGCATTGAGGCAGGTGAACTTCCAGCGCAGGAAATAGTGGAAGGAATGATGTTGGCCGGAGCTGGAGCGCTGTTGCTCACCCCTGGGTTTATTACAGATACGCTGGGATTTATATTAATCGCGGGCCCGCTACGCAGGCCTTTGGCGAGAAAACTTATACAAGTGGGGTTCTTGGGTGCTATGAAGCCCAGTGCAGGGGGTGGCGGATTTACTATGTGGAGCCAATCATCGACGACTGCAAGACAGCATTATTCTGGCCCTGACGAGGGGAATATTGTCGAGGGTGAATATTCAGAAGAAAAGCAAAGGATTGATGGCCGCAATTTCCCGAAACCTGATTAATAGGGAGTGAATTTTTTTTCAAAAAAAACAACAGTAATAACAATGACCTAGACGAAGCTCGCGCAAACGTAAAAAAAAACAGCAATTGATCCTCATCTCACCATTGAATTCCTATCGAATATCCCCATTTTATCACTCAACAATTAACTTGCCGAGAGACTGACTCGGCGGCAGATACCTATTTACTGGGAGATCTATTAACCATAGGGTTAAATGATCGATTTTTAAAAGGTCTGTTAATTAAATCGTGTGATTTAGGAGTGATAAAAGAATGAATATCCGGCCTTTGCAAGACCGTGTCGTTGTGAGACGCATGGAAGAAGAAACAACATCAGCTGGAGGCATAGTGCTGCCAGGTTCAGCTACAGAAAAGCCAGCTCAAGGTGAGGTTGTTGCGGTAGGACCAGGCAAGCGCCTAGAAAACGGTGAGACGCAGCCAGTTGACGTAAGCGTTGGGGATACTGTTGTCTTTGGTAAGTACTCTAGCAACACAGTAAAAATTGGTGATGAAGAGTTGCTGATTTTAAATGAAAGTGAAATTTTTGGTGTTATCGGATCTTAAGACCTGTCAGATTCAGAGAAAACACCATTTCGACACCACTAACGAATTAGATAAGAAAGGAATTATTCAACATGGCTAAAGAATTAAAATTCGGTGACGCATCCCGCCAAAAACTGCTTGCAGGTGTAAACATCCTTGCTGATGCAGTTAAAGTAACTCTAGGACCTAAGGGTCGCAACGTAATTTTAGACAAGTCTTTCGGAGCGCCTACTGTTACTAAAGACGGCGTATCTGTTGCGAAAGAAATCGAGCTTGAAGACAAGTTTGAAAATATGGGTGCACAAATGGTGAAGGAAGTTGCTTCGCAAACCTCTGATGTGGCCGGGGATGGAACAACAACGGCTACAGTATTGGCTCAGGCTATTCTAAACGAAGGCTTGAAATCAGTTGCCGCTGGCATGAACCCAATGGATCTTAAACGCGGCATCGATAAAGCCGTTATTGCATTAGTAGCTGAAGTTAAAAACCTTTCCACTCCTTGCACAGATACAAAAGCTATCGCTCAAGTGGGTACAATTTCTGCGAATTCTGATGAGCAAGTTGGTGATATCATCGCTGAAGCCATGGACAAAGTTGGCAAAGAAGGTGTTATTACAGTTGAAGATGGAACTGGTCTTGAGAACGAGCTAGACATCGTTGAGGGTATGCAGTTTGACCGCGGCTACCTTTCGGCTTACTTCATTAACAATCAAGAGAGCATGAGTGTCGATCTTGAGAGCCCAATGATTTTGCTTGTGGATAAGAAAGTTTCAAATATCCGCGACATGCTTCCTTTGCTAGAAAGCGTCGCAAAAGCAGGGCGACCGCTTTTGGTTATTGCTGAAGATGTTGAAGGTGAGGCGCTTGCTACATTGGTTGTTAACAACATGCGCGGTATCGTCAAGGTAGCTGCTGTTAAAGCGCCAGGTTTTGGCGATCGCAGAAAATCAATGTTAGAAGACATTGCTATCTTAACCGGTGGTACTGTGATTTCTGAAGAAGTTGGCCTAAATCTAGAAGGTGCAACAGTTGATGATTTAGGTTCAGCTAAGCGTGTACAAATTAGCAAAGAAAATACAACTATCATCGATGGTGCTGGTGACGCGACTAAGATCGAGGGTCGAGTTAGTCAGATCCGAGCTCAAATTGAAGAAACATCATCTGACTATGACCGTGAAAAGCTGCAAGAACGTGTTGCGAAGCTTGCCGGTGGCGTTGCCGTGATTAAAGTTGGTGCCAGCACTGAAATCGAAATGAAAGAGAAGAAAGCCCGCGTAGAAGACGCTCTTCATTCAACTCGAGCTGCGGTAGAAGAAGGTGTTGTTCCTGGTGGAGGCGTTGCCTTGGTTAGAGCGCTTCAGGCAGTTGAAGGCCTTAAGGGTGATAACGAAGATCAAAACGTTGGAATCGGCTTGTTACTTAAAGCAGTTACTGCACCTCTACGTCAGATCGTTGCTAACGCTGGTGAAGAGTCGTCAGTAGTGTTGGATAAGGTTAAAGCGGGTAAAGGAAACTTCGGTTTCAACGCAGCCACCGGTGAATATGGTGACATGCTTGAAATGGGTATCCTTGACCCAGCCAAAGTTACTCGAACAGCGATACAGGCAGCAGGTTCTATTGCGGGGCTTATGATTACCACTGAAGCTATGGTAGCTGACCAACCTGAAGAGAAGGGTGCCGGCGGCGGCGGCGGAATGCCAGATATGGGCGGCATGGGCGGCATGGGCGGTATGATGTAAATAGTCTTTATATCAGAAATTTGTTGGATTTTGATTAAGTTTAAAAGCCGGGCATGCCCGGCTTTTTTTCGCTTTTTTTTTTGCTTTTATTGTTGTCTTTTTTGAATTTTTAGTTTCGAGAAAGCCAGCGGTGAAAGACTCGAATGTCAGGTTTTATTATGGGTTTTAATCGTTTCTTTCAGAGTTTCCTTGGCCGCCGCTTTTGCTATCTTGAGCTTACTAACTAAAGCCAA
>Ga0307488_10000734_pt1 | contig 27139 bp, 24 predicted proteins | sample SB02metaG_FD_202248 | JGI IMG/M metagenome (GOLD analysis project Ga0307488, IMG submission 202248) | Sea-ice brine microbial communities from Beaufort Sea near Barrow, Alaska, United States - SB 0.2 | ecosystem: Environmental > Aquatic > Marine > Coastal | place: USA: Alaska | collected...
CGTTATAAGCACACTGTTTATTCTCTTTAAACTCTCAAAACATGCATGGTTGCATACACTTCTTGACATTACAAATCATAATCCTTGTGAGCGTCTAATCGTATGAAAATAAAGAGTAAAATTGTAAAACCCCATAGAGAAGAACCTCCGTAACTAAAAAAAGGTAGCGGAATTCCTACAGTTGGCAACAAACCAATGACCATTCCTATATTTACAATTATATGAAAAAACAGAATTGACGCCAAACTATACCCGTATATCCTTCCAAATTTATTGGTATGTGTTTCTGCCAAGTAGATAATTCTATACATCATTATCATGAATAAAATAATAACTATAGCACTTCCGAAAAAGCCCCATTCCTCGCCAATAACACTAAAAATATAATCTGTATGTTGCTCTGGAACAAAATCTCCTTGTGTTAAATCTCCTTTTAAAAATCCTTTTCCATTTAAGCCTCCAGAACTAATTGTTAATTCAGATTGATGGGAATTATAACCAATGCCTTTATTATCTTTTTTTAAGCCTAAAAGAACCTCAAAACGATCTCTGTGGTGTTGTTCAAAGATATTATTATAAGCAAATCCCGTACCTAAAATAAAAATGGTGACCATAGCATATACTCCTATCACTTTATGCCAATTAAAACGAAGAAAACGCTTTCCTCCTTTGTAAATTATGTATCCTGTGAAAATAGTAATCAAAATACACAAACTTAACAAAACCAAGGATACCCCAAATAAAATGGTCAATATAAATAATACAATTACTATAACACCAAAAATAATATAATTTAAAGTTAGTCCTTCGCGATGTAGTACAAAGAAAAAAGCCAGATAAATTAGTGCAGAACCCACGTCTGGCTGCATCGTAATTATTAAAGCAGGTGTAAATATGATCACAAAAGCCTTAATTTGATTTTTTATTAATTTAAAATTATATTGCCTGTCACTTAATAATTTTGCAACTGCTAATGCCGTAAATGCTTTTACAAATTCTGAAGGTTGCAGACTAAGTGCTCCAAAATTATACCAAGAGGTTGCGCCATTAATAGTTTTACCGAAAAGAAACAACCCTAAAAGAGATAATAAGGAAACAATGTAAAACACACCCGAAAACCGCTCATAAAAATTAGAGTTAAAAAAAAGAATTAAAATGATTAACGGAATTGTCAAACAAATAAATATCAACTGTTTCCCGTAATTTGTTGAAAAACTTAGCAATTCAAAATCTTCCTCTGTTTTTGAAGCCGAGTAAATATTTAACCAGCCAAAACCAACTAAAATTATAAAAATAATTATCAAAAGCCAGTCAATTCCTGCAAAAATATTATTTCGTTCTTGACGCAATTTCTTCTATTTTAGGGATTAATTTATCGTATTCAGCCTTTAGACTCATCTTTATAATAGTTGTTTCTCTGTGCTTTGTTGCATTAGAAATTTTTCCATTTAAATATTTCTCTATCATTAAACTTGTTATAGGAGCTGCTATTTTAGAACCGTAGCCCCCATTTTCCACAAAAATAGCAATTGCTATTTTTGGATTATCTTTTGGGGCGAACGCTACCAATATAGAATGATCCTCTAACTTTATTCTTTTGTCATTAACCACTGCGTAATTTTCTGAAGTTCCGGTTTTACCACAAATTTTAATACCTTTTACCTGGCTAAACCTACCTGTTCCCGTTTTGAATACTTCATGCATTGCTTCAATCACAGGATTGAAGTGTTCTGTATCTATAGTTGTATACTTCTTCTCTGTAAAATTCTCAAATTCTATCGGATTTTTTGCTACCTTTTTCAATATGTGAGGCGTATAAAAATATCCTTTGTTTGCAATTGCAGCTGTAAAATTAGCCAACTGAATTGGTGTTGTTAACACTTCTCCTTGCCCAATTGCATTCGAGATATTTGTAGAAGCATTCCAGGAATACCTATAAGCATCATCATAATACTTTCCTGTTGGAATTAATCCAGGACTACCTTGTGGTAAATCGTACCCTAGATAATCTCCTAAACCAAAACTTTTAACATGTCTACTCCAATTATCCAAACCTTTAGAGGGTTTGTTCTTTTTTTCAATAATTCGTATGTACGTATTAGAAAAGTAACTGTTACAAGATTTAGCGATGGCTGTTTTTAATTTTATTGGTTTTCCAAAAACTCCACAATGGCAGCGCATAAACTCACTTCTTCTGCTCCCATACCTGTATCCATTATAACAATAAAAAGGAGTTTGTTCTGAAATGACACCCTCTTGTAATCCAATTAAAGCATTCATCATTTTAAAAGGAGAACCTGGAGGGTAAGAGGCTTTTAATCCTCTGTCATAAGTAGGCTTTTTTAAATTTTTAGGATCCATTAAAATTGCTGAGTTTTTAGAACGCTTTCTACCAACCAACATGTTAGGATCATAAGAAGGTGCTGTAACCAGTGCAAGGATTTCTCCAGTAGCGGGCTCTAGTGCTACAATACCTCCTCTTTTACCTGTCATTAATTTCTGAGCATATTGTTGTAGTTTAATATCTAATGTAAGTGTTAAGTCTTTACCATTTTCTGCCAAGGTATCTTTCTCTCCGTTTTTAAACGAACCAGTCACTTTATTTAGATTGTTTCGTTTTAAATATTTTTTTCCTTTTACACCTCTTAAAAAATCTTCATATTGTTTCTCTATACCATCTTTCCCTATTAATTCTCCTGCTTCGTAATATGCATTTGTTTTTGCTAGTTCCCTGTTTACTTCGCCAATATACCCCAATACATTTGCCGCAGCATTTATAGGGTATTTTCTAATAATTCTTTTCTGGATAAAAAAACCCTGATACTTATGTAGTTTTTCTTGAAGAAAGGCAAAATCTTCTTTTGCCAACTGTTTGAGAAAAACAGAAGGCAGATAAGATGCATAATGCGCTGCTTTATGATACCTTTCTAAAAAATCTTTTTTATTAATTTTTAAAAATTTACAAAACTCTAAAGTGTCTAAAGGTTTCACTTGATTTGGTTGAATCATTACATCGTAAGAAAGCTGATTTGCAACCAATAAAACTCCATTTCTATCATAAATATAACCCCTTTGCGGATAATCAAAATCAATTTTTACAGCAGCATTATGAATAGGATCATACCTATCTCCTCTAACTATTTGAAGTTGGAATAAACGACTTATAAAAACCACGCCTACTATTGTGATCAGAAAGTAAAGTAAAAAACTTTTTTGCATTATTGTTTTTTAGAAAAAATATAAACTCCAAGAAAATATAATATCAACGTAAAAAGACTTGAGTAAAGTGTATTTAAGAGTACGTAAGAAATATTTTGAAAACTAAAGTTAGCGAAAGAAAATAATATAAAATGATGTATTACGGTTAAGGTTACTAAATAATTGAACTTCTTCCCAAAAGGCTCTAGGCTTAACTTAAAAAAAGGATAATCATTTTCGAATTTTCTAAAAAAAACTTTGACAAAAAACAATCTAAAATATGCGATAGATAGCGTTGCAAATGCATGTATTCCTCCAGAATCAGAAAATAAATCGATGCTTAAACCCAACATAAAAGCTATCAGTAAAAAGAGAACTCTATTTTTTTTTAATGGATACAAGAAAATAAAAGTGATATAAAGATACGGATTTATGTATCCTAAAAATAGGATATTATTTAAAACAAAAACTTGAAGAAAAACCAAGAAGAAAAAAAGGAGTCCGAAATAGATTGTCTTATTCATTGGTAAGGTTTTCTAAAGATTTAATTTCTTTTTTATGTAGGTTTTTAATCACGTACACCGGTCCAATGTTACTCATATCGTTAAACAACTTTACATCAATAACTTTATCTACACTATTTTCACTATCAATTCTAAAAACAGTACCAATCAAGATGCCTTCTGGAAAAATGGTAGATTTTCCACCAGTCTCTATGGTATCTCCAATTTTTACTGGAGCTTGTCTTGGTATGTCTGCTAATTGAACTACATTATAATCCAATCCATTCCATTTTAGAGTCCCAAAATATCCATTTTTCAACCTTGCATTCAACCTACTGTTTTTATTTAAAATAGATTGCACTCTCGCATAATTAGGAGAAATGTTGTCTATAATTCCTATAATTCCTTTTCCGTTAACAACTGCCATTTCTCTCCCTAAACCATGATTTTCTCCCTTATCAATCGTTAAATAATTAAACGCTTTTGCATAATTATTATTGATAATTTTTGTGCTTAAAAGCGTATATTTTTGATGATACTTTATGGTATCAAAAACTATGGAATCCGAAGAAAAAGAAGTTCCCGTTTTTTGTTGTAGAAAATTTATTAGGCGTATGTTTTCCTCTGTAAGTTCTTTATTTATAGCCTTTAAAGCAAAATAATCAGATATATTAGACATCTGACTGTACATGCCTCCAGTAATTTTATTTGCAGAATTCACATACTTACTCTTGTGAAAATTAAGATTATTAAAAGTCAGTGTTAAGGCAAAGAATTGCAACAACAAAAAGAATAAAAAATATTTAAACTTTTGAAAAAAGTAAACAAGTTGTTGCATTTTGTATAAATCTAAAAAATTATTTCATCAATATACTTTTATATCTACCTAGTTCTTTCAGAGCAATTCCAGTTCCACGCACTACAGCTCTTAGAGGATCTTCGGCAACATAAACAGGTAGATCTGTTTTTCTAGAAAGTCTTTTATCTAAACCTCTTAACATAGAACCGCCTCCAGCTAAATAAATACCAGAGTTGTAAATATCTGCTGCTAATTCAGGTGGTGTTTTAGACAATGTTTCCATCACCGCATCTTCAATTCTCAAGATAGATTTATCTAATGCTTTTGCAATTTCTCTATAAGAAACTTGTATTTGTTTTGGTTTCCCACTCAATAAATCTCTACCTTGAACTAACATGTCTTCTGGAGGCGTCTCTAAATCTTCTGTAGCTGCACCAATCGTGATTTTTATTTTTTCTGCTGTAGTCTCACCAACATGTAAATTATGCTGTGTACGCATGTAATACATAATATCATTTGTAAACAAATCTCCTGCAACTTTTACAGATTGATCGCAGACAATACCAGCTAGGGCGATCACTGCAATTTCTGTTGTACCTCCGCCGATATCAATAATCATATTTCCTTTAGGCTCCATAATATTTATACCAACCCCAATTGCGGCTGCCATAGGTTCATAAATTAAATATATTTCTTTGGCATTCATGTGTTTGGCAGAATCTCTAACAGCACGTTTTTCTACTTCTGTAATTCCTGAAGGAATACAAATTACCATTCTTAAAGCGGGTGGAAATAATTTTTTTTTAATTGATGGTATCTGCTTTACAAATTCCTTAATCATTTCTTCAGAAGCTTGAAAATCTGCAATAACTCCGTCTTTTAAAGGACGAATTGTCTTGATATTTTCATGCGTTTTTCCTTGCATTAAATTGGCTTCTTTACCAATAGCAATAATTTTACCCGTAGTTCTGTCCCTTGCAACAATAGAGGGACTGTCAATAACCACTTTTCCGTTGTGAATTATTAATGTGTTTGCGGTTCCCAAATCAATCGCAATATCTTCGGTCATAAAATCAAAAAAACCCATAAAATGTCTTTGTTGTATTATTTTAAATCTAGCCTTACAAATTTAGTAAATTTCTGATTGTAAATAAATTATTAATGTTTAAAATGTCTTATTCCTGTCATTACCATAGCTAAATTATTTTTATTACAATAATCTATGCTCAATTGATCTTTAATAGAACCTCCTGGTTGAATTACACTTGTTATACCGGCATTGTCTGCAATTTCTACACAATCTGGAAAAGGAAAAAAGGCATCACTTGCCATTACGCAACCGTTTAAATCAAATTTAAAAGAACCTGCCTTTTCAATTGCCTGATTTAAAGCATCAACTCTACTTGTTTGCCCCGTTCCTCCTGCTAACAATTGCTTATTTTTTACTAAAATAATAGTATTGGACTTGGTGTTTTTACACAATTTAGAAGCAAATAACAAATCTTCTAGCTCACTTTCTGACGGTTTATTGTTCGTAACAAATTTTAAGTCTTCTAACTTGTCGGTAATACTGTCTTTATCTTGGACTAAATTACCGTTTAAACAAGTTCTAATTGTTGTTGTTGGCAACGAAACTTCTTTTTTTATTAAAATAATTCTGTTTTTCTTTCCTTTTAAAATTGACAAAGCCTCATCTGAATAACTCGGTGCAATTACAACTTCACAAAATAGTTTATGAATTTCTTCTGCAGTAACTGCATCTATTGCTGTATTTGCAATTAAAACCCCTCCAAAAGCAGAAACAGGATCTCCTGCCAATGCATCTACATAGGCTTGTTTTATAGTTTCTCTTTGCGCAAAGCCACAAGCATTGTTGTGCTTTAAAATAGCAAAAGTTGGTGCTTCGCCTTTAAATTCTCCTATTAAGTTTACAGCAGCATCAACATCTAATAAATTATTATAGCTTAATTCTTTGCCATGAAGTTTATCAAAGATTGTTTCTAAATCACCAAAGAAATACCCTTTTTGATGCGGATTTTCTCCATATCTTAAAACTTGTGCATTTGTTTCACTAACTTTTAGTGCTGGTTCTGAACCAGCGTTAAAATAATTGAAAATAGCAGTATCGTAATGTGAAGAAATATTAAAAGATTTTGCTGCAAATTTCTTTCTTTGATCAACAGTTGTTTCTCCTCTATTTTCTGACAATATTGATAGGAAATCATCATATTGATCCATTGAAGAAACTGTAAAAGTATCTTTAAAGTTTTTTGCTGAAGCTCTAATTAGAGAGATACCACCAATATCAATTTTCTCGACAATGTCTTCTTCTGAAGCTCCTGAAGCAACTGTTTTTTCAAATGGATATAAGTCTACAATTACTAAATCTATTTGCGGAATGTTGTATTCTGCTACTTCAGCGATATCTCCTTCATTGTCTTGTCTATTTAAAATTCCTCCGAAAACTTTTGGATGTAAAGTTTTTACTCTTCCTCCCAAAATAGAAGGATAAGACGTTACGTCTTCTAAAGGAACTACATGTATACCAAGTTCTTTGATAAATTTTTCTGTTCCTCCAGTTGAATAAATTGTAATATTTAATGCATCTAATTTTCTTACGATTGGTGCTAAACCATCTTTGTGAAATACCGAAATTAATGCGGATTTAATTGTTTTTGAAGTACTCATTTTAATGTTGTGTTGTTAGGAGTGTAAAATTAGTAAAATGAACGCTCTAAGACAATAAAAAGATAGTAACAAAAAAAAGAAGTAATTAACAACAAATTAGAATACTCTTATATTTCAAAATATTTTACTGAACCTTTATCGTTTCGTGTCGCAGTTTTTAAGGAAAAATTTTAGTTAGAGCCCATGCTTTTTTTTGAATAAAAAAACAAATTGTAATTATAGTTGAATCTTAAAAATGATAATTGCACTTTAAATCTTAAAAAAAATATGTACTATTTCTAATAAATTACTTCTTAATGGGTGAAACTATTGAAGCTTTTGTGCGGTAATTTTTTTAACTTTATTCACTATTTTCCAAAAAATCGCGAAACCATGCCGTAATTTTTTTTCTGAGTTTGCTTGACTTTTTCCTTTTAATGTAAGATTTGGTTTTAAGAGTTGGTTTAGTTTCTACTTTTTGACTTTTCATTATCCAGGAAAATTTAATACTTAAACATTGATTTTTAAGTAAGAGCCTTTCAAAGATATAAAAAAAAATCGTAACTGCCTGTAAACTAGATTTTTTAATTCAATTTTTTCTGTTTTTAAGATTTATAAAATTCCAGCCACTTTTTTACAAACATATTCTAAAAGTTGTTCGTCTTTATCTTTAAAAACATTTGCTGAATGAGAATCAATATCTATTTGCCCAATATTTTCTCCATTAATAAAAATTGGAATTACAATTTCAGACTTCACCTTCCACCCGCAGGAAATATAGTTTTCTTGTTCAGAAACATCTTGTACCACAAAGTTTTTATTACTTATCGCAACTTGACCGCAAATACCTTTTCCAAAAGGAATAATAGTATGCTCCGTTTCTTCCCCAGTATATTGCGCCAACTTTAGTTCCTTTTTATCTCCATTTTTAAAATAAAAACCTACCCAATCGTAATGAGCAATCTCACTTTCTAATACGTTGCAAATTGCTTGTAACTTTTCTTCTAACGTAGTTTGCCCAAAAATTATCTTTTCAATTTTACTTTTAATACTCTTTATTTCCATTTTTCTATATTCTTTTTAAGACCTAGTTGCCGCAAAATTAGATGAATTTCTATTGTAAAAAAATAGAAAACCGCAGTCATTTTACAAACTGATTTTTTTTACAAGAGTATTCCTAGGTATCTAATTAGAACAATAAAAACACATCCTTAAAATCAGTTTCTCTTTGCTAGTTTAAAACCAAAGGTTTGCACCATATTCCATGATACCTTTGTTGCCCTCTTGATGTGGTCTCTAAAATAACTAATTCATAATTAAGTAAAAAATTAGTATTTCTTAGCTTAAATTTGCAATTGAAATGAAAAACATCATCAAAAAAATAACCTGTTCTTTAATAGCCTTTTTAGTGCTATTTTCTACTTTTTCATTTTCGGTAGATCACCATTATTGTGAAGGCGCTCTAATTGCTATTTCTTACATAGGTGCAACTGAAGTTTGCAAAAGTGCTGTCAAAGAAGATTTTTCTTTTACAATCAAAGGTTGCTGCTCTAATGAAGTTGAGACAATTAAAGGTCAAAACGAATTACAAATACATGGTTCAAAGAAACTAACAACAGCAAAAGAACAGTTTGTAGCTATAGACTTCACTTTTTACAGACCCCTATTCATAAATAAATTTTCTAGAGCTCCTAAACCCATAGGCCTTTTCCCAGTAAGTATTCCTATAAATCATCAGGTGCTACACCAATGTTTTCTTATTTGATTTTATTCTAATTACAACGAGATAAAACTTTATTTTTAGAAGTATCTTTTAAATATTATTAAATAATTATCAATGAAAAAACACACACTTATTAGCCTTATCTTGCTCTTCCCAGTATTCATTTTTGCACAAACCAATTTACAAGGAATGATTATGGATGCCCAAAACCCTAAAAAAAATTTAGGTATTACAGGTGCAACTGTAAATTGGCTGAACACAAATATAGGCGCCGTTACCAATGCTAAAGGATGGTTTACAATACCCTATAACAAAGAATACAAAAAACTAGTCATAAGCTACATTGGTTACAAAACCGACACGATAACCATTTCTAATTTAACACCAATTCGCCATTTTATAACTTCAAAAAGTGAATTGGAAGAAATAATAATTCGAAGCAAGAGAGACGCCGTTCAAAAATCTTTGTTTGCTACAGCCAACACTTTTACTGTAAATAATGACGAATTATTAAAAGCAGCCTGCTGCAATTTAGCAGAAAGTTTTGAAACCAATCCTTCTATAGATGTTAGTTTTTCTGACGCGTTAACAGGAACTCGTCAAATACAAATGTTAGGCCTTAAAAGTCCGTATTTGCAAATAATGCAAGAAAACATTCCTTCTATTAGAGGAGCTTCTCAAGCTTTTGGTTTAACATTTACACCTGGAACCTGGATAGAAAGTATTCAAATTACAAAAGGTGCAGGTTCTGTAGTAAATGGATTCGAAAGTATTTCTGGACAGATAAATGCCGAATTGGTAAAACCTTTTTCTGATGATAAATTCTTCTTAAACGCCTATAGTTCTTTAAATGGTCGTTTAGAATTAAACACTCATTTTAACCAAAGAGTTTCAGAAAAATGGCAAACTGGTCTCTATATTCACGGAAATTATAGAGGTGAAAAATTTGACAATAACAATGATAATTTTTTAGATGCTCCTTTAGCCAATCAAATAAATGTAATGAATCGTTGGCAATACACAGATGCCCAAAATGGTTGGGTTAGCTTCATAACTGCACGGTTTTTAAATGACGAGAAACAAACTGGTGAAATCAATTTTGATCCAAAAACAGACAGGGTATTCCCAAATTCTACACTGAGTTCTAATGAAGTGTGGGGTAGTGAAATTGACACAAAACGCTTTGAAACTTCCCTAAAACTTGGGTATGTATTTCCTGAATTACCTTTTCAGAGTTTTAGCTTACAGCTGGCGTATAGCAATCATCAACAAGCTTCTTATTTTGGTTTCAATGTGTATGATATAAAGCACGAAAGTTTGTATTCTAACTTCCTCTTTAATTCTATTATTGGAGATACGAGAAGTACATTTAAAACAGGAATCAGTTTTACCTATGATACATACAATGAGCTTGTAAGCACAACAAACTACCATAGGAAAGAAAGCTCTTTAGGTGCTTTTTTTGAATATGCTTTTGATAATTTAGAAGACTTTAGCCTAACAGCCGGAATACGTTTAGATACCCATAATTTATTAGGCACCTTTATGACACCAAGAATACATCTAAGATATGTTCCTTGGGAAAAAGGAGTTTTTAGAGCTTCCGCAGGAAGAGGAAAAAGAAGCGCGAATATTTTTGCTGAAAATCAACAATTATTTGCAAGTTCAAGACAAATAAACATTGATAATGTTGGTGGAAATATCTATGGATTAAATCCGGAAGTTGCTTGGAATTACGGAATTTCCTATCTGCAGAAATTTATTTTATTTGATAAAAAAGGAGACATTACCTTCGATTTTTACAGAACAGATTTCAGTAATCAAGTTGTTGTTGATTGGGAGAATCCGCAAGCCATTTCTTTCTATGATTTGAACGGAAAAAGTATTGCCGATAGTTTTCAGGTAGAAATAAATTACGAATTGACAAAAAACTTGAACCTAAAAACTGCGTTCAAATATTTTGATATTACTACAGATTACAAAATTGGGAACTTACAAAAACCAATCCAACCCAATAACCGGTTTTTTGCAAACCTTTCCTATGAAACAATAACAAAAGAAAATGGCGCTCAGTGGAAATTTAATGTAACTTTTAACAATATTGGAGAACAACGTTTGCCAGATACAGCATCAAACCCAACTCCATATCAATTGCAAACATATTCAGAACGCTATAGTGTACTAAACACTCAAATTACAAAGGTGTTTTCAAAAGCTTTTGAAATCTATTTCGGTGGAGAAAACTTGACAAATGTTCAGCAAAAAAATCCTATTTTAGCCAATGATGCTCCCTTTGGTTCAAGTTTTGACACTACACTTGTGTATGCACCAATTTTTGGACGTGCAATTTATGCAGGATTGCGATTTAAAATAAATTAATTTAGTAAAATAAAGGCCGAGACTTCGCATGGTTTTTCTAAAATGTGAAGAAAAGTTATATCGAAAAGCCTTTCAAAAAATTTTCGAGGCGATGGTGTCCAAAATAAAATCATTCGGAAAGATAACATTGTAAAAAATAAGTTAAATGAAAAAAACAATATTAATATTCAGTGCACTTCTAATTGGTTTTTCAAATCAGGCGCAAGACATACAGGAAGTGGAAAAGAACAAAAATGCTAGGGTTGCTTTTGAAGTCGCTGGTATTTGTGGTATGTGTAAAAAACGTATTGAAATTGCTGCTTTAAAAACCAAAGGTGTGAAATTTGCTATTTGGGATGTAAAAACACATCAAATAAATATTATTTTAGACGAGCGTAAAACTTCTTTACATATCATAAAACAAAATATTGCAAATATTGGGCATGATATTAAAGATTTTATCGCTTCAAAAGAAGCATATGCATCGGTGCATCCCTGTTGTAAATATAGAGACAGCAAAATCATATTAGATCATGAGGGTGCGCTTAAAAAAGAGAAAAATTAAAACGTCTCTGTTTTTTAAATTATGCCTTTTCTCTATACAAACAAAGGAATCACAAATTGATAATATAAAATCAGTAAACCAACGGCAATTAAGTTTAATAAAACTCCTGCTCTTACCATTTGATTGACTTTTACGTAACCACTTGCAAAAACAATGGCGTTTGGTGGAGTTGCCATTGGTAACATAAATGCGCAACTACTTGCCATAGTAACAGGAATTAATACGTTTAAAATAGGAATATTTAAACCGACGGCAATACCTGCAACAACAGGCGCTAAAACGGCAACTAAAGCTACATTACTCATTAATTCTGTCATAAATAACATCAAAACAATTAGTAAGGAAACGGTTGCTAAAATATTGAAATCTCCCGCAGCAATGGTGTCTGTAATGAGTGCTACTAATCCACTTGAAGCCATACCTTTCGCAAGTGCTAAACCTCCACCAAAAAGGATTAAAATTCCCCATGCTAATTTTTCTGTGTCTTTCCATTGCAAAATAAAATTTCCTCTTTTAAAATTCATAGGAATCGCAAACAAAGAAACTGCACCCATTAAGCTTATAATAGTGTCTGATAATTTTAACCCTGGAAATATACTATTGACAATCGTTCTTGTAATCCATAGAGAAACAGTGATTGCAAAAACAGTGAGCACTCGCTTTTCTTCTTTAGAAATTTTACCTAGTTTTTCGATTTCTTCCTCAATAACATTTTCCGAAGATGCAAACACAATATCCTTGCAAGGAAACATCCATTTGACCAATACAAAATAGACCGCAGTCACCATAATGATCGAGAATGGCAAACCAAAACTCATCCATTTTAAAAAAGAAATTTGAATGTTATATTCATTTTCTAAAAGTCCGATTAATACAGAGTTTGGTGGGGTACCGATAACGGTTGCAACTCCACCAGCATTTGCTGCAAATGCAATTCCCAACATAATACTTAATGCAAAGTTTTTGCCTGCTTTTGTAAAACCATCTTTATCATTAATTAAGAGTCGTATTACAGAAATTGCAATTGGTAACATGACAACGGTAGATGCGGTATTGCTAATCCACATACTCATTAATGCCGTTGCAATCATAAAACCCAACACCACTTTGTTAGGCGTTGTTCCCGTAAGTTTTACAATATTTAAAGCAATTCTTTTATGTAAGTTTACTTTCTCTAAAGCCAAAGCCAACACAAAACCACCAAAAAATAAAAAGATAATTGGACTTCCGTAATTAGCACCAACATCTGCAATGTCCATCACTTTTAAAAGTGGGAAAAGGATTAAAGGCAACAATGCTGTAACTGCAATATTAACCGTTTCTGTGACCCACCAAAGAACCATCCAAATAGCAACTGCAATTACTGCATCTGCTTTTGTTGCAACGAGTGTTATTGGTGAAAACTGAATTATGAAAAATAAAAGTGGCCCAAGTAGTAATCCTATTTTTTTTGTCGATTGCATTTTCTTAATTTAAATGGCCGTAATATCAAATAAATTTAACCAAGATTCGTTAAAAAAACATAAAAACTACGAAATCACTTTCAATTTATTATTTGTTTGTGCAGCTACAATTCAAAATTACTAAATGAGACAATGCTTTTAATTAAAACTAGAAAACTTGCGTTCAGGATTGAAACGGCATCCTTTTTTGTTTTTCTCAAAAAAGATATAGAGAAAAGCCTGTTAAAACGCCCCAAAAGAAAACCCTTCCAAATGAATGAAAGGGTTTTCTGAAATGTATTTAATAAGATTCCTTACCTGCTTAACCGAGGCATTTTAGAACAACATAAAATTAATATCTGTAGTGCTCTGGCTTGAAAGGTCCTGCTTGCGTTACCCCAATATATGATGCTTGATCTTGACGCAATTCAGTTAATTCTACACCAATTTTTGCCAAGTGTAAAAATGCTACTTTTTCATCTAAGTGTTTTGGCAACATGTATACTTCATTCTTATACGCTTTTGCGTTGTTCCAAAGTTCCATTTGTGCCAAGGTCTGATTTGTAAATGAGTTAGACATTACAAAACTTGGGTGCCCAGTTGCACAACCTAAATTTACCAAACGTCCTTCTGCTAATAAGATGATATCTTTTCCGTTGATATTATACTTATCTACTTGTGGCTTGATTTCAACTTTTTCGCTAGTTGCGTTTAAATAAGGAACATCAATTTCATTGTCAAAATGCCCAATATTAGCAACGATTACTTTGTCTTTCATCGCTTGAAAATGTTCTGGACGTACAATATCTTTGTTTCCTGTAGTGGTAATAATAATATCAGAATTTGCAACCACGGTTTCTAATTTCTTAACTTCAAATCCGTCCATTGCAGCTTGTAAAGCACAAATAGGATCGATTTCTGTAACCGTTACAATAGAACCTGCACCTTTAAAAGAAGCCGCTGTCCCTTTACCTACGTCACCATAACCACATACTGTTACACGTTTTCCAGCTAACATAATATCTGTTGCTCTACGAATTGCATCTACTGCAGATTCTTTACAGCCGTATTTATTATCGAACTTAGATTTTGTTACAGAATCGTTGATATTAATTGCTGGCATTGGTAAAGTTCCGTTTTTTACACGCTCATACAATCTGTGAACTCCTGTGGTAGTCTCTTCTGACAACCCATTGATTCCTGCTGCCAATTCTGGATAGCGATCTAAAACCATGTTGGTTAAATCTCCACCATCATCTAAAATCATATTTAATGGCTTTTTGTCTTCACCAAAAAACAAGGTTTTCTCAATACACCAATCAAATTCTTCTTCATTCATACCTTTCCAAGCATAAACAGCAGTTCCTGTTGCAGCAATTGCAGCAGCAGCTTGATCTTGCGTAGAAAAAATATTACAAGAGCTCCAAGTAACCTCTGCACCTAAAGCTTGTAAAGTTTCAATTAAAATGGCTGTTTGAATGGTCATGTGCAAACAACCCGCAATTCGTGCTCCTTTTAATGGCTGAGCGTCTCCATACTCTTCTCTCAAACTCATTAAACCAGGCATCTCTGCTTCTGCCAATTCCATTTCTTTTCTTCCCCAATCTGCTAAAGAAATATCTTTTACTTTGAAGGGTACGTAAGCTGTATTTGTGCTCATATTTATGTATATTTATGTTCTGATTTTTACGAAATGCAAAGTTACAATATAGAATTTTAAAAGTATGGCTCTTTACAAAAGTTTAACGGTTAACAAAACCACTAAAGTCTTGATTTGGAAGATTGAAGAATCTATCTCTGAATTGCAAGAAGGAATTATGCTTTCTAAGAATAGTTCAACGCGCTTGAACTCCATGAAATCTGAATTGCATCAAAGAGGTTTTGTAAGCATTCGACACTTATTAAAAGAGGTTGGCTATACAGATGCAGATCTAATTTATGATGAATTTGGAAAACCACACTTAAAGAATGGAAAATTTATTTCCATTACCCATTCATTTAATTTTACTGGAATTATTGTTTCTGATGATTTACATGTAGGAATAGATATTGAAAAACAGCGTGATAAAATTCTAAAAATTGCACATAAGTTTACACCTTTTGAAGAGTATAAAACAATTGCAAATGCAGCTGCTTTAATTAGTAAATTAACCATTGTTTGGGGAGCAAAAGAAAGTTTATACAAAATTTTTGGAAAGAAAAAACTACTGTTTTTACATCACATTTATATTGAAGACTTTAAATTTGCTGATGAAAAAACAACTGGTGTAATACGATATAACGGGAAAGAAGCCTCTTATAAAATTCAGTTTTTAGAGTTCGAAGAATTTACCTGTGTGTATGCGTGTTAAGATAGTTGCAGTGTTTTAGAATTGCCGCGGCACAAAACAGAATTGCAGTAAATGATGCCGACACCTATTTAATAGCTAGAACTTTTAAGATTTTGGTTGACCGACAAAAGCAACGACCACTTAAAAAGTAAAGCAACCAAACCTATTTTACAAGAAAAGATACCACTCATTTTAAAGACTACTTTAACAAGTAAGTAAGTTGGCAAAAAATGAATCTAGTTAGAAACTGTTACTAACACACTAAAAGTACTAGCTAAAGCATTAGGTAGCAATTTATAAGTACACATAAATTCTCTAATTATTAGTGGCAGAATTCCTATTTAAAACCAATGAGAAAAAGGCTACAATACAAATGCATATTTGATTGTTATTAGAACCGACTTTAAAAATAATGAAGTTTTTTTGCCACTTAAAAAAATAGCAAATTCGTAAAAGTTTAAATAGTATTCTAAACACTACTTACATTAAAATATCTTTTTATTGAAAATACACCGCGTAACTGAAAGTTTCAGCATTTTAAGTTCCATAAATTTCTGTTAAACACGCTTAGCTCATAATTACTTTGAGTACCAAATATATGAAATCTTAATGCTTAAAATATGTAAAGATGCTTTAATTCAATACTTTTGCAATTATTAAAAATACAAAATGTCAGAAATTTTAGATTTCCTTTTTAAGCAGTACGAAACATACGCAGCGTTAGATATTACATTAGAAATTATTGCTGTAATTTTTGGATTTTTATCTGTTTGGTTTTCTAAGCAGAATAAAATATGGGTTTTTCCTACAGGTATAATTAGCACGCTTATTTTTGTGTACCTCTTGCTAAAGTGGGAGTTATTAGGAGATATGATGATTAATGTGTACTATTTTATTATGAGTCTGTATGGCTGGTATATCTGGACTCGAAAAGTGGATGCAACACATGCTACACCTATTTCTAAAACAACAGTTAAAGAGAAAAAAATTGCCGTCATACTGTTTATTGCTGCCTTAGTTTTTGTTTTTATCGTTTATAAAACTTTTGATAAATGGACAAGTTGGGTTGCCTATGTAGACACCATTACTACTGCAATTTTCTTTGTAGGTATGTGGTTAATGGCAAAACGTAAAATAGAAAACTGGTTATTTTGGATTGTTGGAGATCTAATTTCTGTACCTTTATACCTGTATAAAGGATTTACGTTTACAAGCTTTCAATATTTCGGATTTACTTTTATTGCAATCTTTGGTTATTTAGCATGGAAAAAGAACTTACACAAGACCCAATTAACATCGTAAAAGTTGTTTTATTTGGACCAGAATCTACAGGGAAAACGACACTTTCTCGCCATTTAGCACGGTATTACAATACGGTTTGGACGCCGGAATTTGCGCGTGCCTATTTGCAAAAAAAATGGAATAATGAACGCAAAACTTGCGAAAAAAAAGATCTCATTCCAATTGCAATCGGCCAAATGAAAATGGAAAACAAATTGGCTAAAAAGGCAGATAAACTGCTTATTTGTGATACTGATTTATTAGAAACAAAAGTATACTCAGAGGAGTTTTATGGGGGTTTTGTAGATGAAAAATTAGAGAAAGCGGCAAGTGAAAATCAATATGACTTATATCTTTTAACCTATGTTGATACACCTTGGGAAAAAGATGATTTACGCGACAGACCTGAACAACGTCTAGAAATGTTTAATGCATTTGAAAATGCCTTAAAAAAACATAAAAAAAATTACATCATCTTAAAAGGTGACAAAGATACTCGCTTAAAAAATGCCACCGAAGCTATTGATAAAATCATTGCTAATAAAAATAATTTGCAATCATTTTCTGCTTCTTTGTTAAGTTCAAACGTACCATTTTTAGATAAAGATGAATAAGCTTCTACTATGAAAATGAACGAAAAAATAGTACAAACCACCTTATTCCTTGCTACATTTTTACTTGCTGCGCAAAGCATCAAAAAGAAAAAAAATAATCTATTTTAAACTTTCGATAAGCTAATAAAAAACAGCATATTAACAATACCAAGTGATTTTATTTTTATGAGTACAAAGTTTCTGATGGCTGGAAAATAGGTTGCGATCTATGTGAAATTTCAGGGTTCATAGCAATAGATAAAATGACTACTAAATTCGTGCAACATCGTGTTACACCTTATGTAACTTATAGCATAAATGTCGTTCCACAATGCGCTAAAGATATTGTAGGTTTACAAATCATAGTAACTTTTTAAAAACCTCTTTTTTGAATACTACCGAAATAATTAAAGAATTAAATTTTAAGGCCACTAGAAGTTCTGGAGCTGGCGGACAACACGTTAATAAAACGTCTTCTAAAATTGAATTGACTTTTGATTTAAAAAACTCGCTTTCTCTTTCTGAAAATGAGAAGGAGCTTTTAACAGCTAAGTTGTCTTCAAAATTAACGAAAGAAAATATACTTATTTTATTTTGCGAAGAAACACGTTCTCAACATAGAAATAAAGACATTGCAATCAAACGTTTTTTGAGTGTATTAAAAACAAATTTAATGCGTCCAAAAAAAAGAAGAATAACAAAACCTAGTAAAGGTGCGATGACAAGAAGAGTGGAAACAAAAAAAAGAACTTCATTTAAAAAAGCCTTGCGCAAAAAACCTAAGTTTGATTAAAAAGTTAAAGTATCAATAAAAATAGTTTGCAAACTAACAACTTCCTGAAACTTTCATATGCACCATACTATTTCTATTAAATAGTATACAATTGCAATCTATATATTTTGTAAAATAAAAATAAATCCACAAAAACGCAGTTTACGAAAGTTTCATTTTTGAACATTCATAATATAAAAATAAATCACTTTTCTGTTTCACAATCAATATTTCCACCTTAATTTTGCACTGTTCTCATAAAGGGGTGCTTTAAAAAGCTGAGATCATACCCAATGAACCTAGAACAGGTAATGCTGTTTAGGGAGGCGATAATCGCCATTTTACATATTGCGTTATTGCGCGAAAAAAATGAATAGATAAGGCTCTTTTTAGCCATAAGCGTTTATTTCTTTCAATTTTCAATCGTTCTAACAAAATCAATTATTCAATAATAATCACAAGAATAATTACCTCTTTTTATTCGTTTTAATTTTTTTAAAATGAAAAAAATATCCATTTTTTTATTCTTGTTTGTAAGTACACTTGCAAACGCCCAATCCTTTTCACTTTCTGGAAAAGTTGTAGATGAAAACAAAAATCCTTTAGCTGGAGCTTCAATTCTAGTTAAAGAAATTAAAAAAGGAACTACCACCGATGTTGATGGAACCTTTCGTTTTAACCTCACAAAAGGAAAGTACACTATTGAAGTTTCTTTTTTAGGTTACAAAACACTTTCAAAGAAAATTACACTTTCTAAAAATGAAGAGACTATAATCGAGTTACAGACGGGAAGTACCGTTTTAGAGGAAGTATTAGTTTCTGCAGTTCGTGTAAATGCAGAAGTTCCTGTTACCTTCTCTAACCTAACAAAGAAGGAAATTGCAAAACGAAACCTAGGGCAAGACATTCCTATTTTACTAAACTACATGCCATCCGTGGTTTCTTCCAGTGATGCTGGCGCTGGTGTTGGGTATACCTACATGAGCGTTCGTGGTTCTAACGGATCAAGAATTAATGTAACGGTAAACGGAATACCCTATAATGATCCTGAAAGTCATGGTACTTTTTGGGTGAATTTAGGCGATTTTGCTTCTTCTACAGAAAACTTACAATTGCAACGTGGTGTTGGTACTTCTACCAACGGTTCTGGTGCTTTTGGAGCAAGTTTAAACATCTTAACCGATGCGGTTTCTGAAGATGCATTTGCAGAAATCTCTAATTCTTTTGGTTCTTTTAATACCAAAAAACACACTGTAAAATTTAGTACAGGAAAAATTAATGAGCACATAGAAATTGCAGGACGTTTATCTAATATTTCTTCAGATGGATATGTAGATAGAGCTTTTGCAGATTTAAAATCGTATTATCTACAAGGAAGTTATACCGATGAAAACACACTGATAAAGGCCGTTACTTTTGGTGGAAAAGAACAAACCTACCAAGCTTGGGCTGGTTTGACTGCGGATGAATTGGCAGCGGATAGAAGACAAAATCCGTATACGTATGAAAATGAAACGGATAATTATGAGCAAAACCATTATCAATTGCATTGGAATGAAAGATTGAATGAAAATTGGTCTACGAACGTTGCTTTAAACTATACAAAAGGTTTAGGGTATTTTGAGCAGTCTAAAGAAGGTGAAGATGCTGCAGATTTTAATAATTTAATTACAGATGGTAGTGATGTAATTGTAAGACGTTGGTTAGATAACGATTTTTATGTTGTAAACTTTAACACCAATTACAAAACAGACAAACTAAATTTTATTTCAGGAGTTTCTTATTCTGATTATACTGGAGACCATTATGGTGAAGTAATTTGGGGATCTGATTTGGCTGCAGACGTTAATATTAGAGATCGGTATTACTTTTCTGATGCCAAAAAAACAGACTTTTCTGCATTTGCAAAAGCAACCTTTGATATTACAGATAAATTAATTGGATATGTAGATGTACAAGGAAGATTTGTTGGCTACCAAACAAAAGGAATTACAAGTGATATTGTACCAATTGATGTAGATGCTACTTTTAGCTTCTTTAATCCTAAATTCGGATTTACCTATAAAATCAATCAAAATAACAGTTTCTATACTTCTTTTGCGGTTGCAAACAGAGAACCAAATAGAAACGATTTTGAAAACGGCGTTACCACTCCAGAAACTTTAAATGATTATGAATTGGGATGGCGTTTAAAATCTGAAAACATACAATTGACCATCAATAGTTATTATATGGATTATAAAAATCAATTGGTGTTAACAGGCGCTTTAAATGATGTAGGTGCTCCCATAAGAGCAACTTCTGGGAGTAGTTATAGATTGGGCTTAGAAATAGATGCAGACATTCGCATCTCTAATAAATTATCTATCAAACCAAATGCAACATTTAGTTCAAATAAAAATAGAGATTTCTTTATCAATAAAGATGGCAATACCACGCCGCAGTCTTTAGGTAATACAGATTTATCATTTTCACCAGATATAATTGTTGGTAATTCGTTTACGTATGCACCTTTAGAAAATGTACAGTTTTCTTTTTTATCTAAATATGTTGGTGCACAATTTTTGAGCAATTTTAGTAGTGAAATCTCTACAAATGATGTGTTAGATAGTTACTTTACATCAGATATAAACATTGTTTATGAGTTAGAAACTACTACAATATTTAAATCGATTACTTTTACGGCTTTGGTAAATAATGTTTTTAATGTAGCATATGTAGACAGAGGATATTACTACACATTTGATGATGATTATTCTGCAGCTAACCAAGTAACAACGATGGATGGAGCTGGTTATTACCCGCAAGCTACTAGAAACTTCTTAGTAGGTATGACTTTGAAGTTTTAGTGAAAACAGTACTTTTTGATCAAAACACAAACAAAACGAGCATTTTCTCTTGAAAATCGCTCGTTTTTCCGTATATTGTGATTGTATGAAATATACTTATATCTTCACAAATAAAAGCTTAAAAAAGCATTCTATAAATTGGTGTCAATTAAACCAATTTACGCAGCCAGCCTTCTAGTTTTTTAGTTCACTTCACAGCCTTTAATTATCTCAAAGAAATATATTTCTTTCCATAGCTTCTTATCTTCATTAAACCTTTAAAATCCTAAGTAAACATATGAGACAACTCAAAATTGTAAAACAAGTAACCAATCGGGATGCAGAATCCTTAGATAAATATTTTCAGGAGATTAGTAAAATTGGTCTTATTACTGCGGATGAAGAAGTAGAATTAGCTTTGCGAATAAAGCAAGGAGATGATAAAGCATTAGATGCACTTGTAAGTGCAAATTTAAGATTTGTAGTTTCCGTATCAAAACAATATCAAGGACAAGGTTTAAAATTGTCTGATTTGATAAATGAGGGTAATTTAGGTTTGGTAAAGGCGGCAAAACGTTTTGATGAAACAAGAGGTTTTAAATTTATTTCTTATGCTGTTTGGTGGATTCGTCAATCTATTATGCAAGCCTTAGCAGAACAATCTCGAATTGTGCGTCTGCCGCTAAATAAAATAGGAAGTATTAATAAAATAAAAAAAATATACGCGAAGTTAGAACAAGATCAACAGCGCATGCCCACAAATAAGGAACTTGCAAAACAGTTAGACATGACAGAATTAGAGGTAGAACAGTCTTTAAAAAATTCTGGAAGACACGTTTCTATGGATGCTCCTTTTAAAGAAGGGGAAGAATCTAATTTATACAATGTATTGCAATCTGGAGACTCTCCAAATCCAGACAGAGAATTGATGGACCAATCCTTAAAAATTGAAATTGACAGGGTTTTAGAAACACTTACTTACAAAGAAGCAAAAGTTATAAAAATGTATTATGGTATTGGAAACGAAGTAGCATCTAGTTTGTCTGAGATTGGCGAAAAATTTGATTTAACAAGAGAACGCGTTCGACAATTAAAGCACAAAGCAATTATACGTTTACAATCTAAATCTAAGACACAAATGCTAAGAACGTATTTGGGATAAAATAAAAAAGCGAGCTTACTGCTCGCTTTTTTATTTATATCGCTGTTTGAACTGCGGCACAAATCAAAAAATTACACCTTTTCTAGTTCCATCTACAATACCTCAATTTTCTTTTTGCCATTTCATATATCCTCCTAAAACATTTACCACATTAAAACCTTTTGCTTCTAAAATTTTGGATGCTTTTCCACTTCTATTTCCACTTCTACAATACAAATAAACGGGCTTGTTTTTATCTAATTGCTGCGCTGCTTTTTCATAAAAATCTGCATCAAAATAATTTGCAAAAAGTGCTGTTTTTATGGCCCCTTTTTTTATTTCTTTTGGACTTCTAACATCCATTAATTGAACTTTTTCTCCCGCTAATAAAACCTTTAATTTCCTTGTGGAAATTGATTTTATTTCTTCTTGCGAACTACAGTTCATGAAAAAGAAACTCAACAGAAAAAAACATAAAATATTTTTCATTTTTTTTATTTTATTTTACAGTTGAAGAACAAGCTGCTGTTGTTCTTTCTATCGTCGTAATTTTTATAGCATCATAGCCACCCGTTACATCTATAACATTATGGAAACCCCTAGCTTTTAAAATAGAAGCTGCAATTACAGAACGATACCCACCTGCGCAATGCACGTAAAAATTTCCTTTTTTCGGGAATTCAGCACTATAATTATTTAAGAAATCTAAAGGTGTATTTTCTGCCACTTTTACGTGTTCACTTTTATATTCTCCGGGTTTTCGTACATCAAAAATAGGCATTTTACACTTTATTTGTTCTTGTAAAACATCTGCAGCAATAGAGTTTAAAGTATCCACTTCTTTCCCTGCCTTTTTCCAAGCAGTAAAACTTCCTTCTAAATAGCCTAAAACATTATCGAAACCAACTCTAGACAATCTTGTAATCGTATCTTCTTCTCTACCTTTCGGAGTTACCAGTAAAATTGGTTGTGTAATATCTTTAATTAGTGCACCAACCCATGGAGCAAAACCACCATCGATGCCTATAAAAATACTTTGTGGTATGAAACCTTTTACAAATTCTGATTGATGTCGAACATCTAAAATCACCGCATTAGCTTCATTCGAAATTCGCTCGAAATCTTTAATAGGTAATGGTTTTGCACTGTTTTTTATGACCTCCTCTATCGATCTGTACCCTTCTTTATTCAGTTTTACATTTAAAGGAAAGTATGCTGGCGGAGGCAATAAACCATCTGTTAGTTCCTTGATAAATTCTTCTTTAGTCATGTTTGCTCTTAAAGCATAATTGGTTTCTTTTTGGTTGCCAATTGTACCTACCGTTTCTTTGCTTAAATTTTTACCGCAAGAAGAACCTGCACCATGCGCTGGATATACAATAACTTCATCTGCTAAAGGCATTACTTTATTTCTTAAGCTATCAAATAAAAAACCTGCTAAATCTTTTTCAGTAACATCACTTTTTTGAGCCAAATCTGGCCTGCCTACATCGCCTATAAAAAGGGTGTCACCACTAAACAATGCATAATCTTTTCCATTCTCCTCTTTTAATAAATAACAAGAACTTTCCATAGTATGCCCTGGAGTGTGTAATACAGTTAGGGTAATATCTCCTATTTTAAAAACTTCATTATGTTTAGCTATATGCGCATCAAAGGTTGTTTTGGCAGTTGGACCATACACTATTTTTGCACCTGTTTTTTCAGCTAAAGTGACATGTCCACTCACAAAATCTGCATGAAAATGTGTTTCAAAAATATAGTTGATTTTAGCATTCCCATTTGCGGCTTTATCAATATAATCTTGTACTTCCCTTAATGGGTCTATGATAGCAGCTTCTCCATTACTCTCTATATAATATGCTCCTTGCGCTAAACACCCTGTATATATTTGTTCGATAATCATATCCTGTTTTTCTTTTTGTAAACCTTAAAATAATGCGATAACTGTTTCGTTATATAGTAGTTATCCGTCTATTTAATTCTTAAACGTAGTTGAGAAATCGTAAAACTCGGGATATTACTTTCTTTTAGTCGTAAGACTGGTGTATATATTTCGCGTATTTTTCTTGATGTCTTCTATCCCCTGTTTTATAAAACATAACTGCTTGATTAGAACGCATAAAAAAATGCTTTATATCTATAACTTCTAAAATTTCGCTTCTAAATAAATCATCTCTTACGGGACCTTTTACTCCAGCAAAATAAAATAATATTCCCTTTTTCTGACAGCATAAAATGCGTTCTTTTAACATTTCTATCCCTGTACTGTCTACTCTATTTATACTCTCTGCATCTAAAACTATTAACTTTAAAGCCTTGCCTTTTTTATCCATCATTTGCTCTAATCGATCTCTAAAATAACTGGCATTTGCATAGAATAATTGTGCATCAAATCGAAACACTAAAATATCATCATCAATAAGAACTTCTTCAAATCTTTCTTTATTTTTATAAAAATTAGAATTTGGCACTTTGCCTAATACCGCAACATACGGCCTAGAAGTTCTAAATATTAAAATAATTAAAGACAAACCTACTCCTGTTACTATTCCAAATTCAATCCCTAATAATAGCGTTGCTAAAAAAGTAGCGAGCATTAAGCAAAAATCTAACTGATTGGCTTTCCATAGAAAACGAGCTTCTTTAAAATTAATCAACCCAAAGACTGCAACAATTATAATTGCAGATAAAACTGTTTTTGGTAAATAATAAAATAATGGCATTAAAAACAACAATGTAATGATCACCATAACTACTGCAATCAAGGCTGCCATTCCTGTTTTTGCACCACTTTCTTGATTGATAGCAGAACGGGAAAAACTAGAAGCACTTGGGTATGCTTTAAATAAAGAACCTACCATGTTACTAATACCTAATGCAATTAATTCTTGATTTGGTCTTATCCGATATTCGTCTTGTTTTGCTTCTAATGATTTTCCTATAGAAATTGTTTCTAAATAACCAACCATTACTAAGGTTAATGCTATCGGTAATAATTCTCTTAAAAGCGCTAGATCAAAATCTGGAATGCCAAATTTAGGCAAGCCCGAAGGAATGTCTTTTACGATGGAAACATCCGTAAAACTTTTATTAAAAAATTTCATAATTAAAACTCCTAAAATCACCACAATAAGTGCATTTGGAATCTTCTTATTTATCTTTCTAAAAATGATAATTAATAGTGCAGAAAACAGGCCAATACCTGTCGTATGAAAATTAAAATCATCTATTTGACGCCAAATATCCTCTAAAATAATCTGAATTTGATCACTTTGAACCAGCTCTACGCCAAAGAAGTTTCTAAATTGATTGCACCCAATAATTAATGCCACGGCCGAAGTAAAACCAGTAATAACAGGTTTTGAGAGGAAATTTACAATGAAGCCTAAACTAAAAACACCCATTATAAATTGAATTGCGCCCACCATTAATGCTAATAGAATAGCGATAGAAATATAACTTTCTGAACCCGCTAATGCTAGCGTAGAAACGCCTGTTGCCACAATTAAAGAATCCATAGCTACCGGACCAATTGCAACTTGTCTAGAAGATCCAAAAATAGCATACATTACTTGCGGCACTAGCGCGCAATACAAACCGTAAATTGGCGGCAATCCAGCGATAAGCGCGTATGCAATTCCTTGTGGGATTAATACAATACCTACGGTTATTCCCGCAATTAAATCACCTCTAAAAAGTGAAAAATTGTAATTTGGTAACCATTCTAAAATAGGTATTATTTTTTTTATTTTCATTCTTTGCAGTATTCGCTAGATCCCTTTTCACAATTGCGTTTTTAATAGACGTTCACTAACTGCAAACAACATATTTAAAACAATTCTCCGAGATTCTTTCCTTTTGCCCTTCCCAAATGTTTGTAGGCTAACTCTGTTACTTCTCTTCCTCTTGGCGTGCGCATAATAAAACCTTGCTGAATTAAAAAAGGCTCATACACTTCTTCAATTGTTTCTGTGTTTTCACTAACTGCCGTTGCAATTGTAGAAAGACCAACCGGACCACCTTTGAATTTATCTATAATGGTTGCCAAAATTTTATTATCCATTTCATCCAAACCGTGCGCATCTACATTTAAGGCTCCTAAGGCATACTTTGCAATTTTTATGGTAATGGTACCATCCCCTTTTATTTGGGCAAAATCTCGCACTCTTCGTAACAACGCGTTTGCAATTCTTGGTGTTCCTCTGCTTCTTCCAGCTATTTCAATAGCCGATTCCATAGAAATAGGTACTTTTAAAATATGCGCACTTCTTTGAATAATGGTAGTCAATAATTCTGTCTTATAGTAATGTAATCTACTACTTATTCCAAATCTTGCTCTCATTGGAGCAGTTAACAACCCTGAACGAGTAGTAGCACCAATTAATGTAAAGGGCTCTAGATTGATTTGTACCGTTCTGGCATTTGGGCCAGATTCAATCATAATATCAATCTTAAAATCTTCCATTGCAGAGTATAAATATTCTTCTACAATTGGACTTAAGCGGTGAATCTCATCAATAAATAAAACATCTCGTTCATCTAGATTGGTAAGTAAACCAGCTAAATCTCCTGGCTTATCTAAAACCGGACCAGAGGTTACTTTTATACCCACTTGTAATTCGTTTGCTAAAATATGTGCAAGCGTTGTCTTCCCTAAACCAGGAGGTCCGTGAAATAGGGTATGATCTAGCGCCTCCTCTCTTTGATTTGCTGCCTCTACAAATATTTTTAAATTATCAATTGCTTGATCTTGGCCTGTAAAATCCTCAAAGGAAAGTGGACGTAATTTTTTTTCTACGTCTATATCTTCATTTGATAAATTATCATTATCAGGATTTAAATTTTCGTTCATAAAACAAAGATAATAGATTTTAAGAAGAAAAAACAATCTTCTTAGAAAGCAAAAAGCCTTTCCACATTGGAAAGGCTTTTTATA